>Ga0265292_1000176_pt1 | contig 118804 bp, 96 predicted proteins | sample Munlanlewell296A_FD_189080 | JGI IMG/M metagenome (GOLD analysis project Ga0265292, IMG submission 189080) | Leachate microbial communities from a municipal landfill in Southern Ontario, Canada - Leachate well 296A | ecosystem: Engineered > Solid waste > Landfill > Unclassified | place: Canada... | reverse complement strand
ACCTTTTTGGCTCATCATGTACCACGTTATGTGTTCACTTTTCAAGTTTTGTTCATCAATTGGAGCATTTCCCAGCGGTTCACTTTTGAAGTGTTATCGGTTCACTTTTCAAGTTGCGTTGACACACCCCGTAATGCAGATTGACATGGTTGCCCGAACTCGGTATAATCGGTACAAACTTAATAATTAAAATACCAAAAGGAGTAGGCTGGTCAGTAATCTGCCAGAGAAGGAGCGCCGTAGGCTGAAAGCCTCCACAGTGCACTCCAGCCGAAGTCGTTTGGTTCATTTGCCGAAGAAATCCCGTTAGGAGAGTAGACCGGCACGGGTAAGCCCGTTAGCGCGTAACCCGGATCATCGTCCGGGGAGAGTGCGCCAGCTTTTCCAGGTTGGCGAATCGAGGTGGTACCGCGGAAGAATCCCTTTCGTCCTCATTGGGCGATTGGGTTTTTTGTTTAATGGAGCAAAGGTCATTCTACAGAGCAGGTAGCCAGATCCGCCCAAGGCGAGCGAAAGAAAATAAAGAAGCGAGAGGTGCAAGGATGACTGAAAACGCATTACCAAAAGCCTATGACTTTAATGCTGTGGAAGAACGCATTTACCAGGAATGGGAAAAGCGCGGCTTTTTCAAACCGGTCAACGATCCCGACAAGCCGGGTTTTGACCCAACGCGCAAGCCGTTCGTCATTTCCATCCCTCCGCCCAATGTGACCGGTGAGTTGCACCTCGGGCATGCCATGTTCGTCGCCATGGAAGATCTGATGACCCGCTACCACCGTATGAAAGGTATTCCGTCTCTGTGGGTGCCGGGCTCCGATCACGCCGGTATCGCCACCCAGTTGCAGGTGGAAAAAATGCTGGCAGCCGAAGGCCGCACGCGCGAGGAACTTGGCCGGGAGGAATTCGAACGGTGCACCTGGGCCTGGAAACAAAAGTATGGCGGCCTGATCACCCGTCAGATTCGTCGCCTGGGCGCTTCATGCGATTGGGATCGCGAGCGTTTTACGCTGGACGAAGGCCTATCCAAGGCCGTGCGCGAAGCCTTTGTACGTCTGTACGAGAAAGAGCTCATCTACCGCGGCCCGCGCATGATCAACTGGTCGCCGGGGTTGAAAACCGCCGTGTCTGACCTGGAAGTTGAGTACAGTGAAGAACCAGGTTTCCTGTATTTCTTCAAATATGTCCTGGCAGACGACCCGCAGACCTTCATCCCGGTGGCCACTACCCGCCCTGAGACCATTCTTGGCGATACCGCTGTGGCTGTCCATCCGGAGGACAAGCGCTACGCTCACCTGGTGGGCCGTAAAGTGCTGGTGCCCATGCTCAACCGTGCCATCCCAGTGATCGCGGATGAATATGTCGACAGGGCCTTCGGCACCGGGGCACTGAAAATCACGCCGGCGCATGACCCCAATGACTATGCCATTGGTCAACGCCACGGCCTGGAAATGATCAATATCCTGACGCTGGACGCAGCCATCAACGACAACGGCGGTCCGTATGCCGGCATGGAGCGCTTTGAGTGCCGTAAAAAGATCTGGGCAGATATGCAGGCGGCCGGGTTGGTGATCAAAGAACAGCCGTATATGCTTAATGTGCCGCGTACCCAGCGCGGTGGTGAAATCGTGGAGCCGATGATTTCCACCCAATGGTTTGTCGAAATCAAGCCACTGGCCGAAAAAGCGCTGGCAGCCGTGCGCGATGGCCAGATTCGCATCGTGCCTGAGCGCTTTACCAAGGTGTATTACAACTGGCTCGAAAACATCCAGGATTGGTGCATCAGCCGGCAGTTGTGGTGGGGGCACCGCATCCCGGTTTGGTATTGTGATGACTGCGGCGCTACTTTGGCCTCACGTCATGATCTGACAGCATGCACCAACTGCGGCAGCCTGAAAATTCACCAGGATGAGGATGTGCTGGATACCTGGTTCTCCTCAGGACTGTGGCCTTTCTCGACCCTTGGCTGGCCGGAAAAAACGCCCGATCTGGACTATTTCTATCCAACCAGCTACATGGAAACCGGCTATGACATCCTGTTCTTCTGGGTGGCGCGTATGATCATGCTTGGTCTGGAATTTACCGGCCAGGCGCCGTTCGATACGGTGTACCTGCATGGTTTGATCCGTGACGGCGATGGGGCGAAAATGAGCAAATCGAAGGGTAATGTAATCGACCCACTTGGCCTGATGGATGAGTTGGGCACCGATGCACTGCGCTTCACCCTGTTGGTGGGCTCCACCCCGGGCAACGACATGAATCTGAGTCCTAAAAAGGTCGAAGCCAACCGCAATTTCGCCAACAAAATTTGGAATGCCGGGCGCTTCGTGTTGGGCGCGCTGGACTCAGCTCCCGCGCAGGCTCAGGCTGCCCCGGATTGGACCCTGGCGGATTCCTGGATCTGGGCGCGGCTGCAATCCCTCGAGCGTGAAGTCGACCGCCTGTTCACTGCCCTCCAATACGGCGAGGCTGGCCGTCAGATTTACGAATTCTTCTGGTCCGAATTTGCCGACTGGTACCTTGAAATTGCCAAGCTGCAAATGGCGGAGGGTGGCGACCGGGCTTACTACACTGCACAAACACTTGCGCGCGTGTTGGATGCCGCTTTGCGCCTGCTGCACCCCTTTACCCCGTTTGTCACGGAAGAACTTTGGGGTCACCTGAAACGTACCTGCCAGGAAAAACCGAGCCTTTACCAGCCAAAAGAGGGTTGGGCAGAAATGTTGATTGTGGCCAAATGGCCTGAAGCCCAGAACCTTGAAGGTTGGGAGGCTGAAAAGCTGGCTGATTTCAGTTTGCTGCAGGAGATCATCCGGGCGGTGCGGAATTTACGCACTGAAAAGAACGTGACACCCGGCCGGCGCATCGCTGCGACCATTCTGGCAGGCGACCGGTTGGCCATGCTGCAAGGCCAGGCCAAATCTCTGGCAGCGCTGGCCTTCATTGACCCGCAGCAGTTGATGCTGGTGGAATCCTTACCGGAAAAGCCAAGGGATCAGGTTGGGTTGGTGGTGTCTGGGATTGAAATTTACCTGCCTTTGTCCGGTCTGGTGGACCTGGAAAGCGAACAGACCCGCCTGCAGAAAGAACTGGATGAAGTCCAGACCCAGATTAACCGGCTTGAGGAGTTGCTCAGCAGTCCGTTCGCGCAAAAAGCGCCGGCTGCGGTCGTGAATAAGGAGCGCCAAAGATTGGCGAGTTTCCAGGAAACGGCTGCCAGCCTGCGCGAACAGATGCAAGCTTTAAAATAACCTAAATGAGAGGTCTTCAAACCCAATGTTCCAGTAGTGTCCTTTCTTGCTGGGGCACGGGGATGTTATACACTTGACAACCATCCCGTTATCGCCGTGCCCGGTTTAATTATCCAGCATCACGATCCGATTCCGATTTAGGCACAGAGACCCATTATCATGGGCACGGGGCGCCGTAGATTATTAGTGCTCTTCTTCAAATCCCGCGCCCCCCAAAAACCAGATCATTTTTATTGGAGACTATTATGCAAACCATCCGTATTGCACGGCTGCGCCCTGATGCTTTTCTACCTACCCGCAAGCACCCCGCCGACGCCGGATTGGATATTTACGCTGTTGATGCGGTTAAGGTTGCACCGCACAATTTTGCCATCGTGCCAACCGGGGTAACGGTTGAAATTCCGGACGGCTATGTTGGGTTGCTCAAGCCGAAAGGCAGGAACAACCACCTGCTGGGCGCAGGGGTGGTGGATGCCGGTTACCAGGGTGAGATTTTAGTAAAAGTTGCCAACCTGACCGATCAGTCGGTGGTGTTTGGGCCGGGCGATGCCGTTGGCCAACTGGTAATTTTGCCGGTTTTGACGCCTGAGGTCGAGGAAGTGTCCGTAGCGGAAATCCATACCAAAAAGACCACTCGCGGCGGCGCGGGCGGGATAGTCAGCCAGCATAAAGCGCCTCGAAAATTCGACCAGTGAGACGGCGGCAATAATATTCTTCCCCAATTGGGCACGGAACACACGCCAGAGTCGTGCGTAAGGAACGACGAGTGACGTCGTTCCGCCCAACCCTTACCTAACCTCTCCCAGGGAGAGGAAAATTAAATGCCGCCCTCACTCGCAGAGTGCCCTGCGGGCAATCCAACCTACAAAAACTTATCTTATCCTTCACGGTTGCCGTAGGTCGGATGAGGGGCGGTGGCCGTTTAAAATGATATTAGCTCAGTGTAGCCCCGAAATCCAACATCTTGCCATCCGGGGCAGGTCAGAAGACTTTGCCCCATCTTAAAGAATATATTGCGGCTATATGTTGAAATTTGCCACTGCCTGATAGAAAGCGTCTAATTTATCCAAGGACATGTTGGGCGGCAGATCGCAGCCGGAGGAGAGCAGGAAATTGCGGTGACCGGCGGTGGCATGCAGCAAATCGGTGGTCTGCTGGTAGACCTCGGCCGGACTGGATCCCACGAATACACTGGCAGGGTCTAAATTGCCCGCCAGGATGGTCTGGTCATCGACCTGCTGCAGAGCGGCAACCATGTCCATGGGGTTGCCAAAATGGTGCAAAGCGGCGCCGTCCTTCAAGATTTCGTCCAGGTGAGCCAGCTTGGCTCCGCAATTGTGATACAGGAAAGAGAATTCCTCGGTCTGCAAAGGTTCGATGATCTGACGAACATAAGGCGCTGAGAAGCGCGCCAACATGGAGGGTGACATCAACCCGGCTGCTGGCTCCGCCAGGATGATTCCGTCAGCGTCCACGCCACGGAAGGCCTCGGCATAACGCAACAGGAAATTGGTTGCCATTTTCAAAAGGTCGCCTAATAACTTCGGATCTTCACGGGTGAGCACCAGCGATTCGGTTACGCCAAAGAGGCGCCCAACCAAAGAGAACGGGCCAATCATGCTGCCAAGGACGAAGCCATCTTTTCCAGCCATGTGTTCTTTGAGGTAAGTCACCACCGAAAGCGGGACAATTGTGCGTTTGTGACCGATCTTTGGCGCAAACAATTTGGTCATATCTTCGCGGCTGGTGACCAGCCGCCCGATTATGGTCGGGATTTCTCCTTCATCAAAGCGAACCTGGGCGCCGAAGGCTTCGGCTTCGATGCTGAGATCCATGGCGGTCTGTAAAAAGGGCGATGGGTTTCGATCAAAGAGCGCCAGGATCGAATTTACCTGCACCATGTAATCGTTGGTCGCTTTAGCGACTGTTTTTCCGGTAAGGTGTAATCCCGAATAAACGCCGACAGGCATGGCTAAGCGCTGCTGGCTGCCAAGGATAAATTCAGTCAGGTTTGTTTGCATGGATGATGCTCTTTTCTATTTTGATGATGAGGCCGCAAACTAATTAGACCGCAAGACGGTGTGGTCGATCAGGATCGATCTTTATCCAGATACAACCCGGTGTCAGCGGCTTCCAATAATCCCTCTGGCGATTGAGCATTCTCTGGATAATTCCCCAGTCCAAAGGAGACTGAAACACAGCCTACTTTGCCATCCGGTAATTGTAAATCACACACTGAAACAAATTCCTGTAATTTCGAGCCAATCACATAGGCTTCGTCTTTAGTGGCGTTGGGAAAAAGGATGGCAAATTCGTCCCCACCCAGGCGCGCAATAAAATCGGTTTTGCGCACCCCTTCATGCAAGCGAGCCGCGATGCGCCGTAAAGCCTCATCCCCAATCCGGTGCCCATAGGTGTCATTGATATTCTTAAAATGATCCAGATCGAGCATCATGACTGTAAAGCTGCCGCCAGTCGCTTTGGCGTGATCGATCATCTGGCCGATGGCAATTTCGAAGGCGCGCCGGTTTGGCAAACCGGTCAGCCAGTCGGTCTGCGCCTCTTCGCGAATCAGGTTATGCAGCCGGGCATTTTGAATGGCGATCCCCGCCTGGTCAGCCAACAGGCGCAGTTGGTGCAATTTGGATTCTTGAAAAATATGCGGCTCGAGCATTGCCAGGGTCATCACACCGATCACCGAGCCCTTCATTTTCAATGGCAACCCGACGATCCCACCTTTCCAGGCAGCGGGCGCAGAACTGTAAAGCGGGTGGGTGCGCATATTTTCAACCACGATCATCTCGCCGGTGCGCGCGACGGTATAGGTTAACCCCTCTTTACGAGGTAGCGCCCAAACCTGGCCGGTAGAGCCATCGCGGAACATGGCAGCGCCAAACATCAGGTCGTGACCGTCATAATAGAAAATGTGAGCGTCATTGGCAGCGGGGATTAAGGCGAGGGCGTTCTTTAGGATGCTATTTAATACATCCTCCAAGTTAAGCGTTGCCGTCAGGTCCAGGCTGGCATGGAAAACGCGCTCCAATTCTTTCAGGCGCTGTTCATTTTTTGCCAGCTCATTCCGCATGGCATACATCGAGATGGCCAATTGGACGACTTCGTTGCCCGTTTCAGCTTCCAACCGGTTCCAGGCGGGTTGATCATTTGCCCGCCCCAGCACCAGCACACCGCGCACCGAATCCTCAAGGGAAATTGGCAGTAGTTGAAGGCTGACCATTCCGGCTTTGCTCATAAAATCTGCCAGCCCGACAGTTACAGCCTTGGACCCAAGGGTCAGCAGTTGACAATCTCCGGATTTGAGCAGATTGGAGGCGCTCAAATCGATTGCCAGCGGAGTTTTTTCGAACAGTCTGCCTTTTTCTCCCGTCACCGATTCCCAATGCACGCCTGTTCGCGGTGAGGTAACCCAGGTCAGGTAACCGCAAGCACTGGCATCCAGCAAGGTGGGAAGCGTGTGGGTTAACACCTGAATGATTTGCGCGAGGGATTGCGCCAATCGAATATCGCGCAGCAACTCAGAGGCCTGGGTTAGTTTTGTGCGGGAAGAAGGGTTAGGAGAACGCGACATATCAACCTGGACTTCGGATTTTTCAGGCGAAGGGGTAATGGGATATAGTGCTTCCATAAATATCAGGCCACCTACCGATAAGAAATTCAGTTATTTTTAATATTGTAACCGATTTGGTACTGACATACATTCACCCAAACCACAAACTTACATTATTGTCTAAACAACCTTAGAAAATTCTAAGAATTGAACGATGGAACGAGGTTTTTTTACTTAACGTAATAAAAAACCCTATCACGGGTGGAAGGTTGCGATGGAGATTCAATGGCTGGAAAAATCAGGCAGCGAGTTTTGTTCCGGATAATTCCAACTCGATCTGTCCGGCTATTCCCCGGGCGCGTACTGCTGCGAATCCGGTATAGCCTTCCACCTGCAGTAAACCTTCTAATTGATCTGGTTTCAACAGGGCGCCGATCTCTGCATCAGCCTTCAACATTTGGCCAAGCGGATTAGGATTGCCAGCCTGGATGGCCTCCCAAGCAGCCAGGGCATGCCCGCGCAGCTTTTCATGCATCACTTGCCGGTCTGCCCCGGCGCGCGCCAATGCCATCAGCACCCGTTCAGTGGCTGCAAAAGGCGCATATTGGTTAAAATTGCGCTGGATGGCAGCCTGATTAAAATACATGCCTTTTACCAGTCTGGCAGCCCCGCTCAATAATTCATCCGTGATCAAGAACGCTTCCGGCAGCAAACTGCGGCGATTGGCAGAATCATCCAGTGTACGTTCCAGCAGTGAATGGGCGGCATTGTGCCAGGCTGTCTGCGGCAGGCCCGCCAGGGAACGCGCCAGCGAGTCGATCTTTTCGGCCTGGATGGGATTTCGTTTGAAGGGCATGGCTGAAGAGCCAACCTGTTTTTTGCCAAATGGCTCTGCCCATTCGCCAATGGACGGGGATTGCATGATACGCAAGTCAAAAGCAAATTTGTAAAGGCTGGCGCCGATTCCTGCCAGGACACTCACGATCTGGTAATCCTGTTTGCGCGGGTAGGTTTGTGTGGTGACCGGGTAAAAAACGAGCCCGAGCCGGCGGGAGAGACTCTCCTCGAATTCATCCAACCGGTTCACCCCCAGCAAATCACCATAAGCCGCGGCAGTGCCAACCGCGCCCTTGAAGCCTTTGCCTTTTACTTCACGGCGCACCTTGCGCAGGTCAGCCAGGTCGGCAAGCAGATCCTGAGCGTAACTAGATAGCCGGTAACCAAGGGTGGTGGGTTCAGCGGGCTGCAAATGGGTATATCCCATTACCGGCGTTGCAGCAGTTTCCGTAATGCGCTGCGCAAAGGCCCGGAGCAAGTCATCCATACGCTCCAGGATCAAATCCAGCGCGTCTGCCAGCCGCAGAGCATCCGCATTGTCCTCGATGTCCATCGACGTGGCGCCAAGATGCAGAATCCCCCCGCCGACCGGGCATTGTTCTGCGTAGGTTTTGAGTTCAGCCATCAGGTCATGGTGGACCTCGGCTTCGATCTCCAATGCCCGGGGTATGTCCAGCTGGGTTTTATGGGCACGTAAGTCCTCAACCTGGTCGGAGCGCACCAGTCCGAATTCGTGCTCAGTCTCGGCTAATGCCAACCAAATTAGACGCCACAACTCCCGTTTATGCTGCTCGCTCCACAACCGGCGCATGGCGGGGTTGGCATACCGCCACGAATAAGGTGATTGGTAATTTTCCCATCTGCTCATGACTTTATTTTATCCGAAATGATGCACGACTCTCTACTCTTGCGCCATTAAAATTCCCCCCTGAATTATGTTGATCCTCTATAATAATTCGATGAAACTTTTGTCCTTTTCGGCCTATAAATGGATTTTATCTCCGGCGATCCTCCTCCTATTTATTCTGCCTGCCTGCGCTCCTGAGGTTATCACTGTTCTACCAGAGAAGTCGCAATCTGGACCATTAAACAATTCCACCTCCATTCAATCAGAGGAATCTATGTCGCCTAAAAAACCACTGGTTATTGCTCACCGAGGCGCTCGCAGTGTGGCACCCGAGAACACCATCGCAGCTGCACGTAAAGCCGTCGAAATAGGCGCCGATATGTGGGAGCTGGATGTTTCCGTTTCTGCTGACGGCGAACTTTTTTTGATGCATGATGACACATTGAATCGCACCTGTAATGCGGAAGAGGTGTTCCCCGATCGCGGCCCCTGGAATGTAAAGGATTTCACCCTGGCTGAAATTCGCCGCTTAGATTGCGGCCAATGGTTCAACATTAACGATCCCTTTAAACAAATTGAAGCGGGAAATGTCCCGTTCGCGGATCAGCAAGCATACAAAGGTGAAAAAGCGCCCACTTTGCGAGAAGCGCTGGAATTTACCAAAGCGAACGATTGGGCAGTCAATATAGAAATCAAGGAACAGCCCGACGAGGCTACAGCTCGACTGGCTGTTGAGAAGACAGTGGCGCTTGTCGTTGAACTCGGGATGGATGATGGCAAACAGGTTGTGATATCTTCCTTTGAACATGCTTACCTGAAGCAAGTGCGTGAACTAAATAGCCAAATTCCCGTCCAGGTGCTCACTTCTGAAATCATTCTCGACCCGGAGCAATATTTGGCTGGGTATGGAACCCGTTATATCAATCCCAAATCCTCTGTCTGGAGTTACCAACAGATAAAAGAACTCAGCGCCGCGGGCATCGCCTTTAATGTCTGGACGGTAAATGACGAGTCAGTGATGAAGTCGCTGATTAATGCGAATGTAAATGGGATCATTACAGATTTCCCCCAATTATTAATCAGCCTGTTGGCGGAAAATTAAACCTTTCATCCGATTTATCCTGCAAGCACGGAACAATCTGACATCAAAAAGGCCAACCCTGATTTTCTATCCCTTTTGGCGCGGTGATGGTCAGACTGGTTTATTTACGTGTGCAAAACGCGCCCGGCAAAACGTTAATCCTCAAATAGCGAGGCAGGACCCACCGCTAAACCCACGATGCCCGGGCCGGTATGGGCGCCTAAAACCGGCGCAATGGGCACGGTTGGAAGCCAGACACAATCAAATACTGCGGCCATTTTTTCACGCAGGATTTCAATGCCTGTCGGGTTGTTGCCGTGCAACAGCTGAACTCGCAAACGTGCGCCTGCTCCATATTTTACAGCCACCACATCGGCAATTCCCTGAATGGAGCGTTTAACGGAAACCTGACGCGCCAACTGAATATACTTGCCGGTAATCTTGTCCACGCCGATGATCGGTTTTATGTTGAGGACAGATGCCAATAACCCTTTGATGTGGCTGATGCGGCCGCCGTGTATCAGGTATTTCAGGGTGTCCAGGGTGTAAATCCCCTCGCAATTGTCGCGCAGCACTGCCAACCGTTTCAGAATTTCTTCGACCGAGGCGCCGGCTTTGGCCATGCGGGCTGCCACCTCAACCTGCCAGCCTAACGGGCAGGACAGGGTCATCGAATCCCAAACGGTAACCTTAGCTTCAGGCGCCATTTGCGCCCCGGTAGTCGCAGCGCTGAAAGTGCCGCTTAGTCCGGATGAAATGTGAATCGAGAGGATTTCTTCGCCGGTTTTGGCCAGCTTACGGTAAAGTTCCGCAAACTCACCAGCGGAAGGCTGCGAGGTGGTGGGAAAACTATCGGTCGCGCCCAGGATTTTATAGAAGGTTTCACCGTCCAGATCGATGCCGCTCTCATACGTGTGGTCATCCAGCGAGATTCGCAGACTGGCAAAATGGACGTCTAATCCCTTCAATAAATCAGGGGCAATATCAGCGGCGCGGTCGGTCACGATAATCATAAGCTACCTCCATCCTTCCCATTGGGGGTTATCTATCCCGGCTATTAGTGGCAGACGCTGCAGCGCCTGGGAAAGGAATCGCAATTCCACCCCATTCCAAAAGAAATATATCACGCCGGTCAGGTTTGCTAAATAGGACTTAATTCACATTTTTTTGAGCGAGCAATAGGACTTACCCGGAAAATTTGTATCCGGGCCCACATAATTGTTCGGATAACGACCATAATTTTTCGGCTTCATCTGCGCGCAAGGCGTAACGGCTGGGGGCGATGGACAGGCAATCCCGCCAGTAAATGCCATCAGGAGGATCCAATTTTGGCCGGCTGGCGACCATGGCAATGGTCCTGGCCGGCACGCTCGGATCTGCTCCCTGCTTGCGGCGCAAATCCCAGGCCCAGCGGACGATGCCATGATTATTCTTTGACCCAATTTCTGTATTGACCAGGCCTGGGTCAATTGCATAGGCGCGAATACGGGTCGTGCCAGCCAAGCGGCGGTTGAACTCGGTGGTGAAGAGCACATTGGCGAGCTTAGATTGTTTATAGGCCAGCAGGGGATTGTAGAACCGGCGCAGCATCACGTTGCCCCAGAGGATGCGCATATTGCGGTGTGAGCGGGAACTGACGGTTAATATACGCGCGGCAGGAGCGGCCTGCAGCAGCGGCAACAGTTCGTGAGTCAGTAAAAACGGCGCAAGATGGTTGACTGCAAAGACGGTTTCGTAACCGTCCTCGGTGACGGTGTACCTGCTGGTGACCGTTCCGGCATTATTGACCAGCACGTCCAGCTTGCCGCCATGCAACGCGTTGACATACTCCCGGATTTCTTCCGCCAGCCGGCGAACCCGGCGCAGAGCGGATAAATCCGCTGTGAAGAAATGGACTTGCGCTCCCGGGGCGGTCGACCGGATGTCTGCTGCCGCCTGAGCAGCGCGTTCTGCGGAACGCCCAACCCCCAGGATGGTTGCTCCCTTGGCCGCTAATACACGAGCGGCTGCCAGGCCAATGCCGGCGGTGGCGCCAGTGATGCCAATGGTTTTTCCGATTAATGGTTGGTGTGTGACCAATTTACCCTCGCTTTTGGTTCGTCCGGCGCCAGGCAGGATCTGCCAGCCCGGCGAATAAACCTGTCAGGCTTAACCGGCTATCCATCTCCTTCATCGGCAGGATAATCGCCAACCAGTTCATCGAAATAGTCTCGCAGCGGGCGCAAATAATGATCCTCCCACCACTGCATCATTTGTCGGGTGCTGCCGGCCTCCACCCCGGTTTGCGTTACCTTCACCTGAGAACCGGTACAGGTAGGCTCAAAGGTCAATTCCAGGATTGAATCCGGTTGATTATGCGGAAATTCGGCCAGATTCCAGGTCTGTACGATCCGGTCGAAAGGCGTCGAGACCTGGGTAACCCCTGCTACCTTTCCATCGAGCGTTGAAAATGGTTCACCGACTCTACCAGAAATGCTTACCGGGTGATCGGTGAAACGGCTGTGCTCGTAGCTGTCCAGCCAAGCGCGGTACACCCTTTCGGGATAAACGGGTATGTCAACCGTCATACTGATCGTTGCAAACATGCTTCCTCCAGACGCCACTGGCGATCACGCAGCCTCGTGGAAACACCCACAATCCTGAAAAATTCTTCAAAAAGCAGCAAAATATCCTTAAAATTGATTATAACCGGTCGAAAAAGGGATTAAAATGCCTGTTTCAGGCGTAAATTTGCCCTTAAATCTTGACATGGGTAGTAAAATAAAGGTAGTAAACCTTTCATAACCAGAAAAGGAGAAATAAGATGGATTTCAATGGTTACTGTGTAAAATGTCGCAAGAAACGCGATGTCAAGGGTGGAACGATCACAAAGACCACCACGGGCCGCCAGATGGTTAAAGGCACCTGCCCGGTTTGCGGAACGACCGTGACTCGCTTCCTTCCGAACAAGTAATTCCAAGCCTGTGACGAAGTAAGATCTTAAACCTCTGATGCTATTCAGAGGAATCAGACCTTACCCGTATGGGTAAGGTTTTTTTTATCCCATTACTGAACGGATTTTTGGGGTAGATGCGACAGGCTATCCATCAGCCAGGATGCGGTAAAATTCTTCGTTCATTGCCATTTTCACTATAACAGGATCGTAAGTCATGAGCCAGGCCAACAATCACAAATCACAATCATTACCCGAGCGGATTAAAGAACTCTATAACGAATTCCCCAGGCAGTTCTGGATCCTGGTGGCAGGCATGTTCATCGACCGGCTGGGCGGTGCACTGCTCTTTCCGTTTTTCTCGCTTTATCTGACGCGAAAATTTCAGATCGACATGACCCAGGTCGGATTGATCTTTGGCCTGTTCGCTATTTCCAGCTTCATTGGAAGCATGGTAGGCGGCGCACTCACCGACCGCTGGGGGCGGAAATCTATTTTGCTGTTCGGCCTCTCGATGAGCGGGCTTTCCAGCGTGCTGATGGGCGTGATCGACGCGCTTCCCATATTCATGGTGGTCACCCTGGTGGTCGGGATTCTTTCCGATGTGGCAGGCCCGGCTTACCAGTCGCTGGTTGCTGACCTGCTTCCAGAAGAAAAGCGCGCACAGGGTTTTGGCATCCTGCGCGTGGTCGCCAACCTGGCGGTGGTCATTGGCCCATTGGTTGGCGGCTTTCTGGCAGCCAAGTCCTACCTGATTCTTTTTATCACCGACGCGACGACCAGCGTGATCACTGCGATCATCCTGTTTTTTGCACTGCAAGAAACGCATCGCCCGAAGGAGACCGGCCAACCGCAGGAGAGTATGGCAGCAACCTTCAAGGGGTACTTCACGGTCGTGCGCGATAGCGCCTTTGTCGGGTTTCTGATAGCGTCTGTGCTGATGGTGGTGGTGTATATGCAGATGAACACCACGCTGTCGGTTTACCTGCGGGATTACCACGGCGTGCCTGAACAAGGCTTTGGCTATATTTTAAGTTTGAATGCCATCATGGTGGTGTTGTTCCAGTTTTCCATTACCCGCTGGATCAATCGCTACCGACCGCTGATCATCATGACCGTTGGCTCGCTGCTGTATGCAGTCGGGTTTGCCATGTATGGTTTTGTCTCGGCATTCGCCTTGTTTTTAGTGGCGATGGCGATCATTACTGTGGGCGAGATGTTCGTCAGTCCGGTGAGCCAATCGATTGTTGCCCGGCTGGCGCCAGAGGAGATGCGCGGGCGGTATATGGCCGTATACGGCTTTTCCTGGTTGATTCCCTTCGCCATTGGGCCGTTGCTGGCAGGACTGGTGATGGACAACCTCAACCCCGACTGGGTGTGGTACATTGGCGGCGTACTCGGCCTGGCGGCAGCCGGCGGGTACTACTGGCTGGAATTGCGCGCCGGGCGTTCGCGCTTTTTATCCATCGATGCGCGTCTGGCGATTATTCAGGACCTGGAAGATGGCAAGATCACGGCTGAAGACGCCAACCTGAAACTGGAATCCATAAAAAACAGTTCCTGGGGAAAATTGGCTTCCCACGATGAAATTAATCCTCAACGAAATGTGCGTATTCGGGTAAGCGACCAGCTCAAGCAGGTCGTCAAAAGCGACCTTGTGCTCCCGATTGGCTTGGTGAACACCGTCCTGCATGCCGGCGGCAAACTTTCCGTACAGCTCGACCGGTATGACCTTCAGGAACTAAAAAAACTGATTGCCGGAACCACTCATGGACAAAACCCGCAGCAAATGATCGCGGGGGATGATACCATTGAGGTCACAGTTGAATAAATCAGCGCGTAAACGTGGTTTTCGCGTCGGACATATTTCGCTATAATAATGGTACCCGGTTGTGGCCTGATGGCAGCGGGATGGGAAGATTCATTTTGCAGGTCTGAGGAGAATATCAAAATGACACTTGAGCAGCAGCGTGCGCGAATGAAAAGTGCCGTCTGGAAAGCCATTAGCCAGAGCGGAGTGGATGTTTCAGTTTTGCCCTCGGAGCAGCAGGCTAAAATCGTCGATGCCGTAGCCGATGAGGGTCTGGTAGTGATGAATGAAATTCTGGATGAGGTTTATAAGAAAGAAGCTGGAAAACCAGCAACCGAAGGTGAGGAAACGATCATTTGGGAAGGCCGGCCGTTCCTGTCGCTGGTTGAGAATTATGTCATCACGAGTGAACGCATCAAGATCTCGCGCGGATTACTGGGCAAAGATTACGAAAACTTCGAGTTGATCCGGATACAGGATATTGATGTGTCGAAGGCGGTCACGGAACGGCTGTTTGGCCTTGGCGATATCCACATTCGCGGCGCCGACCCGTCCACACCGGTAATCACCTTGCGCAACATCAACAACCCGAATGAGGTATACGAGATGCTGCGCAAAGCCTGGCTGGCGGCCCGGAAGCGCTATGGCCTGATCTTCCGCGAGGAGATGTAAGCGACAGCCATCTCCAACCGGTGATCTCTATGTATCATCACATTTTCTCGTGGGGCTGTCCCAAAAACACTCGAAATTCATTTACACCCCGCTCCCCAGAAGTTTGACCGGCAGTGAAAAGCAAGCTCCAAGCCAGGGAGCAGGGCTGGGGGTGAGGGGCAAATAGATTACTTTTGGGACAGCCCCACTTTTAAGTCCTTTTCTTCAGTAACGCTACTCAGCGGGAACACCACGGGTCATATTCTGCTGCTCCTGAGATCGCTATACCCGGATAATGTTCTCCCCTATTTGCCTGACAAAAAACTCTTGTCATGTTTTTGCTTGCCAAATTTATTACCTTGCTATAATACTATTGGTCACACAAGTTCAATATTCTTTATTGAACGTTTGTTAACTGTTCCCAATTTCCCTTTTCTCAACTAAATACGCAAGGAGGACAAATGTATTCCAAGTCTTTCGTTAAATGGGTTGTGATTGCCTTGCTGGCGGTTATGGTGTTAGCTGCCTGCCAACCTGCCGCAGAAACCCCGGTTGTCACAGATACCGAGCTTAATCTGCTGTGCACCCCGCAAGAAGAGTGGTGCCAGGGGATGAAACAGGAGTTTGAAGCCAAATACGGCATCACCGTCAACTATGTACGCATGTCTTCGGGTGAAGCTTTGGCGCGTGTAAACGCCGAGAAGGACAACCCCCAGTTTGACATCTGGTGGGGTGGCCCGATCGACAGCTTTATTTCAGCCAAAGAATCCGGTCTCCTGGAACCCTATGATTCACCCAACTATGCCAATCTCGTCGATCCGGCCAAGACCAAAGACGCGGACAATCAATGGGTAGGCATTTACATGGGCTCACTGGGTTTTGCCACGAACACCGATTGGTTGGCGGCCAACCCGGGCGTGGAAGCACCGACTTCCTGGGACGACCTGCTCAAACCCGAATTCAAGGGTCAAATCATGGTTGCGCATCCCTCCTCATCCGGAACATCGTACACAGCCTTAGCAACCATCCTGCAGATCAAGGGTGAAGAAGCCGGTTGGGAGTTCATCAAGCAGTACGCTGCCCAGGTCTCTCAATTCACCAAGAGCGGCGCCGCACCGGCCAAGTTCGTCGGCCAGGGCGAAGCAGCGGTGGGCATTGTCTTCTCGCATGACATCGTCAATGAGATCGACAACAACAAACTGCCGCTTAAATTGACCTTCCCCGCTGAAGGCACCGGTTATGAAATCGGCGGTATGGGTATTATGAAGGGCGCCAAGCACATACAAGCTGCCAAGTTGTGGTTTGACTGGGCATTAACTGCCGAAGCTCAGGCGCTTGGTCCGACCTACAAAGCCTACCAGGCTCCTACGGTCAAGGGCGTGACCCTGTCGCACCCCGAACTGATGGAAGTAAATCTAATCGATTATGACTTCCAGTGGGCGGGGACCAACAAGAAGGCCTTCGTTGAGAGGTTCACCAACGAAATCGTTTCCGCTGATAACCTGAAACAATAAAATTGTGTTAATTGGATACTGGGCGGGGTTACCCCGCCCAGTATCATTTATAGAGCGTGTCATGGCAGAATCTGAAACAACGGTAAAAGTTACTTCCACAAAGTTCACAGGATTAACCCGACGCTATCGTGAATTTTCATTAATTGCCAGGGACCCGGTGCTCTTCATGAGCTTGTTGTTTTCCGGGATATTTATCACAGTTTTTGTCGTCGTACCCCTCTTTCGAACCATTTCCGGCGGGTTTTTTAATGCAGAAGGCGCATTTGACCTGACCTATTTTGGGCGTTACTTCGACGATTATTTTGGCCCTGGAATGCGCCGGGTCTTTTTCGATACGATGACCATGGGGCTGCTCGCAGCGACCGGCGGCACCCTGGTTGGTTTTATATTTGCTTACGCCCTGGTCCGCTGCCGGATTCCCGGGTCGAAGGTTATTCACTGGTTGGCGCTGCTGCCAACGGTCTCCCCGCCGTTTGCCCTATCGCTCGCCATGATTCTGCTATTTGGGCGCAGTGGGGTTATTACCCGTCGCGTCCTTGGCATTACCTACGTTCAGGGGATGAATGACATTTACGGCATGGACGGTCTGGTCATCGTCCAGACGATCACCTTTTTCTCCGTGGCGTACCTGATTTTACACGCCATGCTCGAGCGCTTGAACCCTGCCATGGAAGAGGCTGCTGCCAGCCTGGGCGCCAGCCGGTTTCACATCTTCTTCACGATTACCCTACCTCTGCTCATCCCGGGAATTGCCGGTTCGTTTCTGCTGCTTTTTGTCGAATCGCTGGCGGACCTTGGCAACCCGTTGTTCATTGCTGGCAACCGTACCGTTCTTTCGGCGCAAATATTCCTGGCGGTCATTGGCGAGTACGATTACCAGAAGGCCTCTGCCCTTTCACTGGTGTTGATCATTCCAACGCTGCTGATCTTTCTGGTCCAGCGCTACTATGTCAATCGCCGTGCCTACATTTCGGTCACGGGCAAACCAAGCGGATCTCAGGTGGTTGAAAAATCACCGGTTATCCGCTGGGGTTTCAATGTTGCCGCCTATGTCATCTGCGGCTTTGTCATCCTGCTGTATGCCACCATCATTTACGGCTCCTTTAGCGAAGCCTGGGGGGTGGATTTCACGCCGACCCTGCGCCACTGGCAGCTAATCCTGACCCGCGGAGTGGAAGCCATTCTTGACACCACTTTCTTGAGCGCCCTGGCGACCCCATTCGCAGCAATCCTTGGCATGGCGATTGCCTGGCTGGTTGTCCGGAAAAATTTCAGCGGCAAGCAAGCGCTGGATTTCACCTCGAACCTGGGCGGTGCCGTACCCGGAACCATCCTTGGCATTGGCTATGTGATGACCTTCAACAAGCCGTCGATCGCTCTGGCCATCGGGGTTTACGGTTTGCTGGCATTATTTTTTGCTCAGGTGGTTGGTAAAAATGTTCGCGACCGGTTGGTTATATTGGGACTCGCAACCGCAGCCGGAGTAGGGCTGGCCCAGGCGCCATCGCCAACAATCTATACGGTCATCGGGCTGCTGTACTTTGTCCTTGCCGGGATTCTGGCGGTGGCCAGGCAAGGACGATTACGGGTTATTCTGGCGGTGATGGCCGGGATTTATGTCATGAGCAATGATTGGGCTGCTGCGATCGCCGCTCCGATTGCTAATCTTTCCCGCAATATGGAGCGCGGATTCTGGAGTAACGCCATTTTCCAACTATCCGATCAAATCAAGGTTTTGATCCAACCTCCCCCGTCTTTGCTGGCTATTGCTCTGGTTTTTGCCGGTATCCTGCTCACGCTGGGGATTCGTCAGCGCGGCTTGCGGGTCGGTTCGGGGGTGATCGCATTGTTGATCCCATGCACGTTGTCCTTCATGGACGTCCCCTTTTCTCTGGTGGGCGGGGCGTATATCATCCTGGCAGCGTATATGGTGCGCAGCCTGCCGGCTTCGGTGCGGGCGGGCGTGGCGTCACTCCAGCAAATTGACCCATCCATCGAGGAAGCCTCCAATATTCTGGGAGCCGATGCCCAATACACCTTCCGTAAAGTGACGCTGCCATTGATTTTGCCTGCGCTGGTTTCGGGATTGATTTTTAGTTTCACCCGCCACATGACCAGTCTGTCGGCGATTATCTTCCTGGTCAGCGCTCGCTGGCGCATTGTGGCAGCCTCGATCCTGAGTGAATGGGAGCAGGGTGGGGTCAGTATTGCGGCAGCCTATTCTACCGTGATTATTATCTTTGTCCTCGCGGCCATTGGAATTCTCAGTCTGGTGACCAATCGCGTCTTCCGGGGCAGGGGCGGGGTCGATCTGAGCATTGGGCTGTAGCCCGGAGCGAGTAAAGGGAATCAACACATGTATCTTTTATTGAAAAATATCTCCAAAATTTTTCCTCCACGCGGCGGCGTCGGTGAAGTGACCGCTGTCAACCAGGTCTCGCTGGAAATCGAAAAAGGGGAACTGGTTACCCTGCTTGGTCCTTCAGGCTGCGGCAAAACCACCACCCTGCGTATGATTGCTGGTTTTGAATTCCCGACCACCGGTCAAATTATCCTGGACGGCGAGGAAATCAATGGACAGCCGCCGCATAAGCGCGATATGTCGATGGTTTTTCAGAGTTACGCCATCTTTCCGCACCTGAATGTGTTCGAAAATATCGCTTACGGACTGAACGTGCGCCATCTGCCCAGACCGGAAATCAACGAGCGGGTAAACCGCGTTTTGGATCTGGTCCATCTGGATGGCTACGGCGACCGCGCCCCAAATCAGCTCTCAGGCGGACAGCAGCAGCGGGTAGCGCTGGCGCGCGCACTCGTCATGGAACCCAAAGTGCTGTTGATGGATGAGCCGCTGTCCAATCTGGACGCCAAATTGCGCGAGGAAATGCGCACGGAAATTCGCCGTATCCAAAAGACGCTCAACATCACCAGTGTGTATGTAACCCACGACCAGATCGAAGCCATGACGCTTTCGGACAAAATTGTGGTCATGAACGAAGGCATCATCGAGCAAATAGGCACCCCCACCGAAATTTACCGTTATCCAAAGAGCCGGTTTGTGGCCGGGTTTATTGGTCGGGCGAATTTCATCGGCGGGAAGGCGCTTAACCAGAATAACAAACAGATGAATGCTGAAATATTTGGCGTCACCATTACCCTCTCCGGGCTGCGCAATACTTTCAGCCCAGGCCAATCGATCACGCTGATTGTGCGCCCTGAGATGATCGATATTTATAAGAGCGGCGGAGGTTTTCCGGGAATCATCCGGCGGGCGGTTTATCTTGGCAATGTGATCGAATATGACGTAGAAATTGGCGGTGAACTGGTCACGGCCGCAGAAACCGACCCGGCCAAGATGGTCATGTACCCTGAGGGCGAGGCGGTAACCGTTAATTTTTCCGAAACCACCATCCAGGTTTTACCGGCCAGCAGTTAACCATGAAAAAATTCGACATCCTCATGATTGGCAATTTTGCCAAGGATAAGCTGATTGTCGATGGCGTCGAAGAGATTGCCTCTGGCGGCGGGGTGTATTATGGCAGCGTGGTCGTGCGCCGGCTGGGGTTGGCGGTTGGGGTCATTACCCGGCTGCACCCGGCGGACTTCCCGCGGCTGGAGGAATTGCGCACGGAAGGCATCGAGGTGTATGCGATCCCCGCTGAAGGCACCTCCGGAATCGCCAATTATTACCGGTCGGACGATATGGAACGGCGAATTACCAGGCCGATCGGGTTTGGCGGGCAGTACCGGCTTGAGCAACTGCCCGATTGGCAGGCCGGGGTTATCATGCTGACGCCTTTATATGCTGGCGAGGTCGATCTGGACTTTTTGAAGGCATTAGCCAGGCGGTCGCCGGTCGCCATGGATATTCAAGGGTTTTTACGCGTGCCCCGGGTAGAGGATTTGATTTTTGAGCCGTGGGATCAGTTGGCGGAAGGGCTGCGCCATGTCACTTATTTAAAGGTTGACCGGGCTGAAGCTGAATTTGTCACCGGGTTGACGGACCTGAAAGCCGCCGCTCGTCAACTTGCCGGCTATGGCCCGAAGGAAATTGTGCTGACGCAATCCTCGGGGATCACGGTTCTGTCGGATGGTCAATTTTATGAAGCGCCGTTTACCCCGCGCTCGCTGGCCGGGCGCACCGGGCGCGGCGATACCTGTTTTTCGACCTATATTGCCATGCGCCAGGCGCACAGCGCAGCGATCGCCTGCCGCTGGGCCGGCGTGATCACCTCGCTTAAACAGGAAAAACCGGGACCGTGGAAGGGCACGCGCGCCGAGGTGGAAAAAATTCTATCAGCGACTGCATAGACATGCCTATTCGTTGGAAAAATCGGCGGGTCCCGGCTACTTAACCCTCGCTACACCAGACAGCTTTTTGCGGAATCTCAGACAGTTTCCTGGTTTCAATATAGTAATCTAGGTTTTTATTGTCGATGTTTGCTGACCCCGTCAGTCAGGGAACTTCCGCATAAATATAGCGGGCGGCCTGAAAACCAAGCGTAATCGGCCGATCTTTAATGCGGATGGTCAACGTCTGATTAAAGGGGAGCACTTCTGTAATTTCTGCGGCTGCCCCTGGCGCAATGCCATTCTCGACGAGGAAGCCCAGCAAGGCGTGGTTGTCTTCTGCGAACTCATGAATCCGCCGAATAACAACCTTTTGACCGGCTGGCAGCTCAGTCAATGGGATCCAGTGGCTGGTGGCCGCCTCGTGGCCTGGAAAGGGGTTGCCGTGCGGACAAATTTCCGGATCACCCAGTACCTTGCGCAATCGCTCTTCCAATGCGGGGGAGATGGAATGTTCAATGCCATGCGCTTCATTATGTGTCTCGGCGATGGGCACCTTGATTAGTTTCACCAGTAACAATTCGGCTAACATATGCCGGCGAATGACCGAATAGGCCGCGGAACGCCCGCTCTCCGTCAGATGCACCCCTTCTTTGCGCCCTTTCCCAACAATCCACTTATCCCGTTCCATGCGCTTGAAAGTCATTGCGACTGTGGCGGGTGTGACGTTGAGCATCTCAGCCAAACGAGCAGCGATGATTTCTCCATAGTCACGCTCCATGACATGCATGGTCATCAGGTAATCTTCTACGGTTGGCGTAGGACGATCGGCAGGTCGATTGGGTGTCGAATGTGACATATTTTGTCTTAAATGGATTGATTGTATTGACTTATATAATATGTTAGTATATACTAACTCATCGAATACGCTTAAGCAATAATTCATTCTACCAGAGCGCTTTGGATTGTCAAGGAACCGTCTCCACAACCACGTCAATCTTCTCTTGACCCGTGCCTGTGGTCAAGAAACCTAACCATTCTTATCTCATCCAAGGAGTCACATGTCCCTTCCCCGTCTCGCCTCACTTCTATTCATCCTGGTATTGCTGCTTACTGCATGCACGCCAGCATCGCCTGCCACCCCAGAGGCTCCCACCGCCGCTCTTCCTGAGCCAACCGCTGCTCCCACAGAAGTTGCAGCGACCGAAACCGTTGATCCATCCATCAGTGGCAAGCTGGTCATTTACTCCGGCCGGTCTGAACCTTTGATTCAACCGGTTATCGATGCCTTCAAAACTGAATATCCCGAAGTGGAGGTTTTGCTGAAAGCCGGTAGTAACAGTGAGATCGCTAATGCGCTCATCGAAGAGCAAGCCAACACTCAGGCAGATTTGTTCATTACCACCGAACTCTTCACGGTGCAATCGTTATCGCAGCAGGGGATCTTCCAGCCTTACCGGCCAGCGGCTGCCGATCAGCTCCCTGCGGAATTTGTCGACCCGAATAACAACTGGATCGGTCTGACCCTCCGGGCGCGCGTGATCATGTATAACACTGACCTGGTGGCGCCCGAAGACCTGCCGACTTCTATCTTTGACTTGACGGACCCTAAATGGAAGGGCAAGATCGCTGCGGCGGGTTCGACCAACGGCTCCATGCAGGCGCAGATCGCAGCCATGCGCCAGTTGCTGGGCGAAGAAGAGACTGAAGCCTGGCTTCAGGGGCTGCTGGACAACGACGTGACCTTCTTCGGTGGGCACACCGACGTGCGCAAAGCTGTCGGGACGGGTGAGTTTGCCCTCGGTCTGGTCAATCACTATTACTATCACCTGCAGCTGGATGAAGGCAGTAAGGTAGGCGTGATCTATCCCGACCAGGGAGACGGCCAGCTTGGCTTGATCACCAACGCAACTGCTGTAGCAGTGGTCAAGGGCGCTCAGAATGTTTCTGCTGCCCAGGCTTTTGTCGATTTCCTGGTCTCAGAACAAGGACAGAAGATCTTCGCCGAGCAGAATTACGAATATCCCCTCCTGCCCGGTGTGCCTCTCCATGAGGGGGTCCAGCCTTTGGAATCTTTCCGCCTGGCAGACGTAAATATTGCCGAAGCGGCGCTTGACTCGGATGCAACGTTTGATCTGATGGAGAAGTTGGAACTTCCATAACGCAATGAACCGCAGCGATGCACCGATGCCGCCGGCCCTTGTCTCACCATTGCAACGCCTGCGTGCGGCATCCAACCGCCTGACAACCCGCTCCGCCTCTCCGACCTTACTGGCCGGATTGGCGGGGCTGGTCGCTTTGTTTCTGGTGGTGCCGCTCGTGTATATCTTTTTGCGGGCTGTTGGCGCAGACGGCGAAGCCTGGCAGCGGCTGCTTCAGGCCCGTCTGTGGAAACTACTCGGCAATACTTTGCTGCTGATGCTGGCGGTTACTGGCGGGGCGCTGGTGACAGGCGCAAGCATGGCCTGGTTGACCGAGCGCAGCGATCTGCCCGGGCGCAAATACTTCCGCTGGATGTTTGCGCTGCCGCTGGCTATTCCAGCCTACATTGGCGGTATCGTTCATCTGGCCCTGCTGCGTCCGCGCGGAGGAATGCTTCCACGACTGTTAGAAAACCTGCTTGGGCAACCTGTTTACACACCCAGCCCGCTTGGCTTCTGGGGGGCGGCATTTATCCTGATCCTGTTCACATTTCCTTACGTCTATCTACTCTCTGGAGCTGCATTCCGCTCCCAGCACGCCTCCCTGGAAGAAGCCGCGCGCATGTTGGGGTACCGCCCCTTACGGACGTTCTTCTCGGTTACCCTGCCGGCGATGCGCCCTGGCTTGCTGGCTGGCGCTCTGCTGGTTGCACTGGATATTCTGGCTGAGTATGGCACTGTAGCCCTGCTGCGTTATGAAACCTTTTCCTCTGCCATTTTTGTCCAGCTTTCCGGGCGGTATGATCGTTCTGCTGCTGCCGTGCTGAGCGGTGTGCTGGTCGGATTGGCAGTCATCATCTTGTGGGCCGAATTGCGTTCACAGGGGCAGGCGCGTTTCACCCAGATGGAAAGCAGCTGGCGACCAGCGCCGACCATCCGATTGGGCAAATGGAGAATTCCGGCCCTGCTGGTAGCAGCCGGAGTGACTTTTACCAGTTTGCTTGTTCCGGTCGGGGTTTTGGCAACCTGGAGCATCCAGGCGGTTTTAGACCCCGATACTTTGCGGTCGGTGCTCCATAGCGGGTCGATGGGGTTTTCCAATTTTGCCTGGAATAGCCTGTGGACATCCTTCCTTGCTGCTTTGCTGGCTATAACCCTCTCCGTTCCGGTAGCGTTGTTTTCCGTCCGGCACCCCAGCCGCATATCGCGTTTCATCGCCCGAGTTTGCCAGGTAGGCTATGCCATCCCAGGCGTGGTTATCGCCCTCAGCTTGGTTCTGCTGGTCAACCGGACGCTGCCTTTTTTGTATGCCACGCCGTTTATTGTCGTGATCGCCTATGTTCTACGGCATATGCCCCAGGCAGTGCGCGCCAGTGAAGCGGCGCTCAACCAGGTTTCACCGACTCTGGAAGAAGCCGCACGCGTCTCGGGTCGAACGCCTGTCCAGGCCCTTTTACAGGTAACCTTTCCGCTGATTCTTCCAGGCTTGCTGGCCGGAGGCGCGCTTGTTTTCCTGACCTCTCTCAAAGAACTGCCTGCAACTTTATTGCTGCGCCCGGCAGGGTTTGATACCCTGGCAGTACGCGTGTGGATGTGGGCCAATGATGGTTTCTATGTTCAGGCGGCGCCCGCTGCGCTGTTTCTTGTGCTGATTTCGGCTGTGCCGCTTTCCTTTTTACTTCGCAGGGAACAAATCTTCAAATGATTGCACTCGACGTTCAACATCTTAGCAAGCGATTTTATTCCGGCCAGTACCCAGCTGTCAATGATGTCTCCTTCGCCATGCAGCAAGGAGAAATCCTCGTGCTGGTCGGGCCAAGCGGCTGCGGTAAAACGACTACCCTGCGGCTGATCGCCGGGCTGGAACGGCCGGATAGCGGAGAAATCTACCTCGACGGGCAGGTTGCTGCATCTCGGGAGATTTTCTTGCCGCCAGAGCAGCGTGGAATCGGCATGGTATTTCAGGATCATGCGCTTTTCCCGCACCTGAACGTATATGACAACATTGCATTTGGCTTGCGCGGCAGACCTTCCGTAGAGATTCGGCAAACCGTACACGAATTGCTCAATATGGTCGGGCTGGAACCGCTGGCGAAGCGCTACCCGCACGCGCTCTCTGGCGGCGAACGTCAACGCGTGGCTTTAGCCCGCGCCCTGGCGCCCCACCCGGTGCTGGTATTGATGGATGAGCCATTCAGCAGCCTGGATACCGATCTGCGCCTGGAAATGCGCGAGCAAGTGCGCAGCCTGTTGAAAGCGATGAATGCTTCGGTTGTTTTTGTCACCCATGATCAGGAAGAGGCGTTGTATATGGGCGACCGGCTGGCGGTCTTCCAACAAGGGCGGTTGGAACAACTGGGAACGCCCGAGCAGGTTTTTCAAAACTCGGCAACCCGGTTTGTGGCTGAATTTATGGGTAACAGCGCCTTCTTGAGCGGGGAAGTCATTCCGGGCGGAATCCAGACGGAGGTTGGCCTGGTATCCCAACCGGTTAACCTGCCAACCGGTTCGCGGGTAGAACTGGCAGTCCGAGTGGATGATCTCGATTTTTATCCCGATCCAACCGGCAATGCTGTGATTGTTGAGCGCATCTTTCGCGGCGTGCAGAATGTTTACCGCCTGCGGTTGGATTCCGGCCTGACCCTGCAGGCGTTCAAAGAGCATATTACGATGCTACCGGTCGGGCAGCGCATTCAGGCCAAATTGAATCCTGGTCATCCGTTGAATGTTTTTCTGGCTTCGCACTAGATCTGCTTTGCAAATTTTTTACCCCTGGTAAGTTTTACACCTGGGTTTTCCTGGTCTGGTAGAATCATTTAAATTTACCTGGCTGAAATCCAAACCGCGAGAACTGTTTGGGGGTTATCATTCATTAATTCTCTCGGAGATTTCCATGCCTGAAAAGTCCTTCCGTCTTTACCCGTACCGCTGGGTGGTGCTGGCAGTTTTTATGTTCACCAACCTGACCATCCAGGCGCTGTGGATTTCATACGCGCCGATTACCGGGCCAGCCGCTCAATTTTACGGCGTCACCGATTTGAAAATCGGCCTGCTGGCGATGACCTTTATGCTGGCCTTCATTCCGCTTTCCATCCCGGTCTCCTGGGCGATCGACACCTATGGTTTTCGGCTGGCGGTCAGCATCGGCGCGGTGTTGATGGCTATTTTTGGCGTGGTGCGCGGCCTGGCAGGTGCGGACTATAACCTTGTGCTGCTCAGCACCATTGGGATTGCCGCCGCCCAGCCATTTCTGCTCAACGCCTGGACCAAGCTGCCAGCGCAGTGGTTCGGCATGGATGAGCGTGCAACCGCCGTTGGCCTGGTGACGCTGGCCAGCTTGATGGGGACTGCTCTTGGCATGGTGCTGACCCCCATGTTGATCGAAAGCATGCCCATCTCATCCATTCAACTGATTTACGGCGCAGTTGCTGCCTTCTCAGCTCTGCTGTTTGTGCTGTTCGCCCGCGAAAAGCCTGCAAGCCCGCCGTGTCCGCCCGGCCAGGAGGTGCGCGCCTTGATGCTAGACGGGTTGAAGCATGCATTGAAAATTCCAGAGTTTTGGCTCTATCTGGCAGCCTTTTTTGTGGCCATGGGCATTTTCAACGGCATTTCTACCTGGGTGGAGAATATCATCCGCCCGCGCGGCTTTTCTCCAGCGGAGGCGGGCACCCTGGGGGCCATGATGCTGGTAGGCGGCGTACTGGGCGCAGTGGTCTTGCCACCCATCTCGGACCGGCTGCACAAACGCCAGATTTTTATCCTGATCGGTTTTATATTCGCCATTCCCGGCGTGCTGGGTGTCGCTTTTGCCGCCAGCCAGTGGTTGTTATTCGCTTCGGCGTTTGTTGTTGGCTTCTTCCTGGTCAGTGTCGGCCCGATCGGCATGCAATATGCGGCTGAAATCACCTACCCAACGCCGGAAGGCACCTCCAACGGGCTGATTCAGTTGTTCGGGCAGGCATCGGTCGTGTTTGTGTATATTATGGAGGCGGTTCAATCGAGCAACGGCGCGTTCACACCCGCACTGCTGCTGTCGGCGGCTTTACTGGTGCTGGGTTCGGGACTGATCCTGCGGATGAAAGATCCGGTGTTTCTGCCAGCCAAATGAATCCCGCCTTTATCGGATGCCCTACCTTGTTTTGAAAAGGGGGAGTAAGGCGTCCATCCCGGCACGAAGAAGTCAGGATGGCGAAAAACAAGCAGAACCGATGGACCAGTGCCCTTGAGGGAAAATAGGACTTTGACTGTGACTCTGGTCACATAGACTATTTTATCTCTTCCGGTAAACTGGTGGTTGAGGTGAATTATGACTAATCAGATAAATTTAAGCAGATTACCTTCGATGAAGGATCTAAAAGGTGTAGTGGAGCCGTTCTCCAAAGCAGAAACGCAGACCGCGGTACGCCAGTTGGTTGTCACGCTGCTGCTGTACGTGACCGGCTGGGTTGCCATGTACTTCAGTCTGCAGGTTGGCTACTGGTTGACGTTGCTGCTGGCGATCCCGACCGCTGGGTTCATGATCCGCATCTTCATATTCTTCCACGACTGCGGCCATAACTCCTTTTTGCCTTCCACGCGCGCCAACCGGCGCCTTGGTTTCTGGCTGGGAATCCTGGTTTTCACCCCTGGCGAGCAGTGGTGGAAATCGCATGCCATTCATCACGCCACCAGCGGCAATTTAGACCGGCGCGGGGTAGGTGACGTGACTACCCTGACCGTGGATGAATATTTGAAACTGCCCCTCCTGGGGCGTCTGGGATACCGCCTTTTCCGCCATCCGCTGGTCATGTTTGGGCTAGGCCCTCTATTTATGTTCCTGATAAAACATCGCATCGCTTACCCGCGGTTTGGCAAGCGGGAAACGCTGAGTGTGGTCTGGACGAATCTGGGTATCCTGGCGCTGGCGGTCGGTCTCAACCTGCTAATGGGATTCCAGAACTACCTGCTTGTACAACTGCCGATCCTGTGGTTGGGCGGCATGTCTGGCATCTGGATGTTTTATGTTCAGCACCAGTTCGAATCATCTTATTGGGCGCGCCACCCGGAGTGGGAATACATCGCTTCGGCCTTTGAAGGTGCATCTTATTACCAACTGCCGAAGGTCTTGCAGTGGTTCACCGGCAACATCGGCTTTCATCACATTCATCACCTCAGCCCAAAGGTGCCCAATTACCGGCTCGAAATAGCATACAACTCGGATGAGATTCTGCGCCGTCCGCTTACCCTGACCATTCGCGAAAGCTTGCGCACCATCCCGTTAACTTTGATCGATGAGGCCAACGACCGCATGATCAGTTTCCGCGATTTACGGCAGATGAAAAATATGCCAATCGCGCAGCCTGGCGATTAGGCCTAGCCTATTCAATAACTTGGAAAGGCTGGGTAGGTCTGGTTAAGGTCGGCCAGGGGTAGGTTCTACCAAGTCGCTATTGACCCTGGAACCAGTGCCATTGACCTACCCCTTCAGTTCACAATCCAACCGTAGCGGCACGGGGATTTACCGACACAGCAATGGCCCAATGACCCCCGTGCCCTGTCTACAGATTACCCCACCTGAAGGGTGCTCTGTGAGTGCAGGCGAACGCACCAATGTTTGAAGTGAAATAAATTTATCGGTGCGTTCGCCCACAGGGCGCAAAACCGCGAAGAACGAACGCACCCTGTTCAGAGCTGGCAAGCAGCAGGGATTCTCGGTCGGGCTTATAATAGTCCCAGCTTTCATTCTCTGGGATTATTTGATGACTACGAAATCTGCGCCACTGACCGGAGAGCCGTCCAAAATGCGCCTGCCGGGTACTTTTCGTGCGCTGCGGCACCATAATTTTCGCCTGTGGTTCGCCGGACAAACCATTTCCTTAATTGGCACCTGGATGCAAACGATGGCGCAACAGGTGCTGGTGTACCGTCTGACCGGATCAGCGGCAGCGCTTGGCATGGTCAACTTTATTGCGCTTATCCCGCTCATTCCGCTGTCATTCATCAGCGGGTCATTGGCCGACCGCGTCTCCAAACGTAAAATTATTTTGTTTTCCCAAATCGTCATGATGCTGCAAGCTTTGGCGTTGGCGATCCTGACCGGCAACGGCGTCGTTCAAGTCTGGCATGTTTATATCTTGTCGTTCATCATGGGGGCTGCGACAGCCATCGACCTGCCTGCACGCCAGGCTTTTACGGTCGATATGGTCGAAGGCAAAGAGGATCTCGCCAATGCCATCGGATTGAATTCTGCAATGTTCAATCTGGCGCGAGCGCTAGGCCCTGCACTGGCGGGCATTATCGTGGCAGCTACCGGCGAGGCAAATGCTTTCTATTTCAACACGCTGACCTTTTTGGCGGTCATCATCAGCCTGGTGCTGATGAAAAAATTGCCGCAATCTTCCCGCCCGCGAGATGATCGGGAAGGTCAGTGGGAACACATCGCCGCCGGCTTTAAGTTCATCAAATCAAATCGGGCAATCGCCGTGTTGATTAGCCTGGTAGCCGTTAGCGCCTTCCTCTCCATGCCATACAATACCCTGATGCCTGTATTCGCGGGGGACATTCTTGGGAAAAGCGCGGCGCCTGTCATTCAATTTTTCTGCAACCCGCATACCGGGCTTTTGACCTGTCAGGCGCCGGAAGCCCTGCCGCTCGGTATTTTACTCACCATGGTCGGGATAGGTGCGGTTGTATCTGCCCTGGTTATTGCTTCCATGCCCGATTCTTCCAGGCGTGGCGCCATGCTGACCTTAGGCAATCTGGCATTCCCGTTGATGCTCTTGATCTTCGCCTTTTCGCGCTCATTCCTGGCATCCGCTGCGGTCATGTTTTTCACCGGCGTCAGTTTTGTGCTGCAGAATGTTCTGGCCAACACCTTGCTTCAAATTGCTTCGCCGGATGAATTGCGCGGCCGGGTGATGAGCTTCTATACTATGACCTTCCAGGGGATGATGCGGTTAGGCGGGCTGCAGGCTGGCCTGGTGGCTGACTGGCTGACCGCTCCGCTCTCCGTTGGGATTGGAGCCGGCGTTTCGCTGGTGTATGGATTGTTCGTCGTGATCCGCTACCCGGAAATTCGCAAGATGCGGTAGAGCGCCAAATGCCACGTGCCAAGTGTCAGGTGAATAAAGTCTCCCCCATTTTTGAATATGGGGGAGGTTGGAGGGGATATTTTCTTGTAGACCGAGTCGGAGTCAAACGCTGATCATCAAACGGATCAACTAACAGAGCGCTCAGCGGACAAATCGACCGCTTTACTCAACCGGGTTTCATCTGCCTCGATCAACAGGTCGAGTAACCGACCGTTGGCTTTGAGCCAGGCGCGCCTGGAACGGTAATCCGGCAGCATTCTTTCCACCTGTTCCCAGAAAGCGCGGCTGTGGTTTTTCTGCAAAATATGCGCCAGTTCGTGGATCACGATGTAGTCGATAATCTCAAGCGGGGCCATGACCAACCGCCAGGTGAAGCTCAGGGCATTTAACCGACTGCAAGACCCCCAGCGCGTCCGGGCTGAGGTGATGCGAATCGAGCGGTATTTCAGACCAAATTGCCGGGCATAATATGCCGTCCGTTCGGTGAGAAGATGGCGCGCCTGATTTTTATACCAGGCGGTCAGCAGATCGGTGGCTTTTGGCAGTGCAGACTTAGGCAGGTAGAAACTTGTAGAAAATTGAACCCGGGCAGTACTGTGTTCACTCACATGCAGCGGATGGCTGGCTCCAAGATACCAGATGCGGGCGCCTTCGACCAGTTTGCGGGTATTAACCGCGGCAGACGCTTTACGTGACCGCTCCAGGTTTTTGAGAATCCAATTTGCCTTCTGCGCAACGATGTCTTCTATCTGATCGCGGCTCACGCGCTGTGGAGCGCGTACTTCCAAATGGCCTTCGGGGGTGACGATCAGCGCAACCGTTTTCCGCCGGCTGCGAATGATGCGGTCGATGACAGGGGCTTCGCTCATTCGGCAATCAGGTTGTCAGGCTTCGGGTCGTTTGACCTGCACGACGTCAAAGTCGCGGGCGACGATGGCATTCTCGAACACCGACTGCGCTTCAGCTAAAATATCTTTTTCACGGTAGCGGCGGGAGACGTGCGTCAAAACCAGTTGACCAACCCCCGCGTCGCGGGCGAGCTCTGCGGTTCGCCGGGCGGTCATGTGGCCGAACTGGCGCGCCATTGCAGCTTCTTCTTCCAGATAGGTGGCTTCCATCACCAGCGTATCCACCCCCTTGCAAACCTCCAGCAGGCTGCTGGTGTCCCCTGCATCGCCGATGACTGCCAGACGGGTACCTGGCCGAAAGTCACCCAGGACGCTGTCAGGCTCAATTGTCCGGCCATCCGGCAGGAGAACACTTCGCCCCTCCACTAATTCGCGTCGCAGCGGTCCATTGGGAACGCCAAGCGCTTCGGCTTTTTCCGGCAAGAAGGGACGGCGCCCTTTTTCTTCGAATAAATAGCCAAAGTTATCGGGGCCGCGGTGCTGCACCGAAAAGGCGCTGAGGTTAAAATTGGCTTCTGCTAAAACCGGACCCGCGACAATTGCTCGCAGGTTTAGCTGCATGGGTGGTTCCTGCCCACGCAGCACCACCCCGTAGAGCAGGTCATGGACGCGGTCAAGGGCGCCTTTTCCGCCAATTACTTCCAACTCATCGATCGATTCCCAGCGCATGAAGGTCGAAAGCAAGCCGGCCAGCCCGAGAATATGATCGAGATGACCGTGGGTGATCAGGATGCGATTGAGCCGCTTGAATCCGATGCCGGATTGCAGGATCTGGCGCTGGGTGCCTTCGCCGCAGTCAACCAGAAAACGGTACTCGTCATGTTTGACCACCAGCGCCGGTAAATTACGGCGCACCGATGGAGCGGAAGCGGAGGTGCCAAGGAAGACGAGTTCAAACAATGCGCTGGGAATCCTTCTGAAAAGTGTCTAATTGTACCGCATCTTCCCACGTGAGACAAAAAGCGGCAACCCAGCGGCTTCGACAGGCTCAGCGTAAAAAGTAGGATAAGCTTTAGCTTGTCCCACCAGTTGGTTGCCCATACCATCTCTTCATCATGCAATTACCGGTGCTTCGACAGGCTCAATCACAGATTGCCCCACCCGCAGGGTGCTCTGTGAGTGTGGGCAGCAACCGTTCGGACTTCCTGCGGGCAGCTACCGGACCTTGACAAGTTCAGCCTGCGAAATAGGACAAGCTGAAGCTTATCCTACAAAATGCCTTAATTTTTCACCTTACTGGAAGAGCTGGCCGTTGAGACGGCCAGCCTGGTGCGAACCGGGCGGTTGTGCAGCAAATTTTCCACGGTGAAAAGAATCAACGCGATCCAGATAATTACAAACCCGACCACCTGGTTGCTGGAAAACGCTTCCTTGAATACAAACACGCCCAGTAGGAATTGAGTGGTGGGCGTAATATATTGCAGCAAGCCAACTGTGGTTAATGGAATCAGCTTCGTCCCGGCTGAGAAAAAAATCAACGGGATGGCGGTGACCACACCTGTAGCGGCCAGAAGCAGGGTCGTGCTGACGCCGGCATTGCCGAAAGCGCCAACGCCACGCACCTGTTCGATGATCAGGTAAGCAAAGGCAGGCAGGAAAACCGCGGCGGTTTCCAGGGTCAACCCTTGCAGCGAACCAAGCGGTGTAATCTTCTTCATTAAACCGTACAACCCAAACGAAAATGCCAGGACAAGCGCAATCCACGGCAGCTTACCCATGCTGACCGTCAGGTAAGTGACCCCTGCTGCTGCCAGAACAACGGGCACCCATTGCAGTGGGCGTAACCGTTCCCGCAGGAAAATGACCCCCAGCAGCACGCTGACCAGCGGATTGATGAAGTATCCCAGGCTGGCTTCCACCACGTAACCGGCGTTCACCCCCCAGACATAGGTGACCCAGTTAATTGCCAGCAAAGTGCCCGCAATCGCATACAGGAAAACGATCCGTGGGGTAACGGCAGAGAGCATGGATTTCATTTCCTTGCGGAAAATGAGAATGGCCGCCATCAGAAGAAATGACCATACCACCCGGTGGGCCATGATCTGAAATGCTGGCGCGGCTTGCAGCGTCTTGAAATAAAGGGGGAAGAAACCCCAGATTGCATATCCTGCCAGAGCAAAAATTACACCTTTTTTCACAAGGAAACCTGTAATTAACGGAAGAATTAATTAAGAATCTGACGGGCGTGGAGACCGCGCCTGTAGTACCATATACAGCGCGATGGAACCCGCCACGGCTGCGTTGAGTGAATCTACCCGCCCGCGCATCGGCAATTGACCCAGTAGGTCGCACTTCTGGCGGATCAGGCGGCGCATGCCTTCGCCCTCATTACCCACCACCAGCGCCAGGGGTCCGGACAGAGGCGCTTCGGTCAGCGGCCGGGAGTCTGGCCCGCCTTCCAGGCCAACCACCCAGGCATCTTGTTCTTTGAGCGAGTCAATGGCTTGGGAAAGGTTCATTTGCGCCACCAGCAGGTGCTCGGTGGCGCCTGAGGAGGCATGTACCACCGCTGGCGTCACATCGGCAGCGTGACGAAATGGAATCACCACTCCGTGCGCTCCGGCTGCTTCGGCGCTGCGCAGCAGCGTGCCGAGATTCTGTGGGTTTTGCAGCATGTCCAGCAGCAGCACCAGCAGCGGTTCCTGCCGCTGGCGCGCCAGAGCCAAAATATCGGGGAGCGTACTGAAGGGATACTCACTGACTTCCATTGCGACTCCCTGGTGACCTTCGCCCAGCGCATCCAATCGCTGGCGCGCTACCCGTTCTACCTGGACTTTATACTTAGCTGCCAGGGACAAAATTTCCGCCAGCCGACCTTTTTCTTCCACGCCAACTGCGACCAGCAGGCGAAAGACCTGGCGGCGGTGGGCCTGAAAAACTTCATAGACCGGATTGCGACCGGTGATGATATCGCGCATAAGATGAAATTCCTGACCGCAGTGGATTAACGTTCGGAATCCGGACGGGCAAAGATCATGCGCCCGGCTGCGGTTTGTAATACTTTGGTTACGGTAACCAAAATTTCCTGGCTGAGGAATTCGCGCCCATTCTCGATCACCACCATGGTGCCGTCGTCCATGTAACCCACGCCCTGGCCCGATTCCTTGCCTTCCTGGATCACCCGGATGGCAAGCGCCTCGCCTGGCAGCAACACCGATTTAACCGCGTTGGCCAACTCGTTGACATTGAGGACATTCACCCCCTGCAATTCAGCAACCCGGTTGAGGTTGTAATCGTTGGTCAAGATCGGGCAGCGCAGTTGGCGCGCCAGGATCACCAGCTTGTCGTCCACATCGCGAACGCCTTCCACATCGATGTCCGTGATGCGGACCGGGATCACGGGTTCCTTTTGCAGCTGTGAGAGCACCTCCATGCCGCGGCGGCCGCGCTGGCGGCGCAGACTGTCCGGTGAGTCGGCGATGTATTGCAGCTCGTTGAGGACAAAACGTGGAATCAGAAGCGACCCGGGCAGAAAACCTGTGCGGGCGATGTCGGCGATTCGGCCGTCGATGATGACGCTGGTGTCCAACAGGATGGTGCGGGATTCAGCCCAACCAGCCGATTGGTCCACCGAAGCGGCCCCCGGCACGCCCTTAGAGAAATTGCTAAGAAACATGACCAGGTCGTTTTGACGCATTAAGAAGGTCGCTACACCGAGGTAGCTAAAAACCAGGACCCCGATGAATGGAAAGACCTCCCCAAAAGGGGATGGCAGCCGCGAAAGCGGGAAAGATAACAGTACGGCGATTGTCAACCCGGAAATTAATCCGATCAATCCGGAAAATAAGGTTTGCGCCGAGACTTTTAGTAAAAAACCGCGCAGCGCCCGTACCGGCCGGGTGGTGAGGTAAGGGGTTAAGATCAACCCGACCAGCGCTCCGACCAGGCCAAAGGTGATTGCATACTGGTCAGTTGTGAAAACATTCGGGCTGGGGTTGACATTTGCCATGCCACCAAGCTGAGTGCCCCAGACCACACCGATGACGGTAAACGCAACCATGCCAATCAAACGAAAAACAAAATCAGTGCTCATAATGGCTCCTAAAAAAAATGAGGGCTGTTAAAGTGCGGGATAAAACGAACGGACAAATAATATGAGGAATAAAGAATAAAGTCATTCAATCATAGCATACTTGGCAGGCGTGTCAATGAATTGTTGACAAGGGTATAGGCGCATGATAGAATCCAGCCGCCCTACGCCCCCATCGTCTAGTGGCCCAGGACGTGGCCCTCTCAAGGCCAAAACGAGGATTCGAATTCCTCTGGGGGCACAAATGTTTTTAGCCCTCTCATCCCATCGAGGGATAATTAAGGGAATGCTTCATCTCGCCAAAAGGCTAGCCCGGTTGATAGGTGGAATTTGTATAATATAATTTCATTGTTTACGATAAAAAGGAAGGATGTGTATTGCATCCCTCCTTATTATTCATATATAATTCTCTTGTGATTATTAATATTTCAATGGTCAATAATAAATTTGCTGTCCACGTAATAAATGGACGTGGATTGTTATTTTATCTACCTCAACACAGATTCTAAAAGCAAAAATCATAAAAGGCAAGCTGTAATGGATACCCTCCCACAAAAAATGGATGCTTTCAGGAAACGCTGGGACGTAGAGTATGACGGAATTAAATCTTTATTGATATTCAAGAATCGGGTTCAGTCTATCATCGAGGATGAACTCGGAGCCCTCTTTTTGGCTAATCATAATCTTCAAAACCGGTTCGCATACCTCATAGGCCATCAACCACCTTATGATGGCGCCAAAAAAGTTACCGGAATGGAATTAGCTCTTGAAAAGATTGCAGGGTTTCGAGGGACTTTTATATTCAATTTATTTAATAATTGTACTAATTTATCTGAGTTAATATGGTTTATTCAACACCTGATATTTTTATTAGAAGGAATGCATCCATTAGGGAAGCAAGATAATAATCATATTTTGGCAAAATTTATCAAATCCATACAAGAAGCGATAGACCTTACACCGAATTTACAAATCCGTTTACAAACGAGTGAAAGCGGCACTATCCTTGTTTATAATGGTGCAGAGGAGTTGGACGATGCTCTTGTAAATGAAGTTATTATTTGGTTGGACGATTATCCAGAAGTGGAGAAGCCTTATAAAGAGGCATTGATAATGCTCTCAGCGAAAGACAAATCTAGACATCGCAACCTCATAGATAATCTTCGTCTTTCGATAGAATTATTATTAAAAACCTTACTACATAATGATCATCGCCTAGAAGAGCAGGGAAAACACCTCAAGGTATGGATGAATAATCGGGGGATTGAAGACAATATTCGATTGATGTTGACAGACCTGATTAGTCGAGACCGATTCACACAAATGTTCAATCAATCCGTTAAGCATGGTGACCGGGATTGGAGCGAACCTGAGTTAGAGTTTATCGTTTATCAAACTGGTGTTCTGATTCGTTTCCTTCTTCAAGTAAATCATTTGCCATCAATTAGTTAATTCCATATATTTTATGTATAAATCATTAGGATGTTTATGTAAAAATACTTATTCTTCTACATATGATAACGATCACAACCTCGAAATCGAGCACAGGTTTCCGGGCTTGTGTGAATAGTGTATTAGTAAACCCCTCGCTCCTGATGTTTTTGCGAAGCGAGGGGTTGATAATTTACCTGATGCTACGAGCGCCTACCGCTTTTTATGACGGTACCGGGCTGCCACGGGGTGCCTAGCAGCTTTAGCACGAAGCGATCCAATCCCCAGTATCCAGCCGTTCTCCAGGCGAGGATCAATAAGATCGAAAGGATAATGAGAACAGGGTTGGCGCTGGCTGTTCCTGCCATCATGAAATTCCAATTCATGAAGCCGCCAAAGAAAGCCGCAATGGCGGTAAATAAACCGAGGATCAAACCTAATCCAACCAGAATTTCTCCTGCCACCAAAAGCTTTGCAAACCAGACCTGGGATCCGCTATCCAATAACCCCTGGAGAAAAGCGCGATACCAGTCAAAGACAATAAGCGGGCGAGCAGGTGCTTCAGGAATGGCAACCGCGCGGGTCCAAAACCCTTTGAGAATATCACCGGTCTGTACCCAACCAGGGTTGCTCAGTTTGCCGATGCCGGACGAAAGCCATTCATACCCTACGTACAATCGGACGATCAGCCATAGAAAAGACCAGGGTTTACTATTGAATAACTTGTTGACAAAAGGCGGATTAGAAAAGCTGGTTTCTTGCTCTAGAGATAGAGTGCCCATATATTTCTCCTTGAGATTAAATTGGATGGCTTGGATGTAGAATAACCAAATTATTATTTTTTTTGTTTCATTACACAACGTGCTTTTTGCCTAAAAATTAAGAAGCATTTTTGCGCTATCTTGAATCAGGGAAATGATCTTGCTAACCAGCACAACAGGAAAGTTTTTCGACGTCTTTTGTGAAAGATAATGCTGTCAGTTTTAACCCCTCAACCTGTGTCAGATAAGGGAATAAGGTCTCGGTGAGATCTGATACTTTCAGGCCAAACTTGACTGCCAGAGTCGCCGTTTGAATGACTTCGCCCGCCTCGGCTGCCAGAACATGGACTCCCAGGATGCGCCCTGAGGTTTCATCCGTTACCATCTTGATCAGACCGCGAACATCCCTTGCCGCTAATGCGCGGGGGACATACTCCAGCGGCAGGATTTTTGCTTTTACCTGGTACCCTTGACGTTTCGCTTGTGCTTCCGTTAGGCCAACGGTAGCAATTTGCGGGTCGGTGAAAATGACACCTGGTAAAGCGGATAGATCCAGTGGTTTCTGGTTTCCATTCAATGCATTGCTGGCTGCCAGTGCGCCGCTGGCTGCTGCCACGTAAACGTAATCGGGGTTTGGGGTCACATCTCCTGACGCGTAGATGTTTGGATTGGAAGTTTGTTGGTATTCGTTAACAATGATTGCTCCATCCTCATCCAAATTGACCCCGACCTGGTCTAGTCCCAGGCCAGTGGTGTTGGGCTGCCGCCCTAGCGCAACCAGGATTTGGTCCGCTTCATACGCGCGGGATTGCCCCATAAGCCTGGCATGTACTGTGCGGGTTTCTCCGTTATGGCTGACGCGCTCGACTTGCACGCCAGTGAGGATGGTGATACCTTCCTGCTCCAAATAATCCTGAATTGCACGCCCGATCTCTGGCTCGTGCTCCGGTACCAGGCGGGGACTGCGTTGCAGGATAAGCACTTTCACGCCCAAACGGGCCATCGTTTGGCCTAGTTCCAAGGCCACTGCCCGTCCGCCCAATATAATGAGGGATTTGGGTAACTCATCCAGTTCCATCAGGCTGGTGCTGGTGAGTGGTTGGGCATCCCCCAGGCCCGGGATTGGCAGAATACGCGGCTGTGCACCTGTTGCAACAACATAGCGTTGTGCACTAAAAGTTTTCTCTCCAACTCGAATGACGCCATCCCGGGTAAAGGTGGCATGCCCTTCGATAAGCGTAATGTTCGGATAAGCATCCAGAACATTCACATACTTTTTCTGACGTAAATCGGAAACCAGAGCATCCTTTTCACCACGAACCGTCGGCCAGTTGAGCGCTGATTGCGTCGTATTAACGCCGATAAAGGGATGGTGTCCGGCGGTATGCCAGGCTTCTGCTGCCCGGATAAGCGTTTTGCTCGGTACGCAGCCTACATTCACACAGGTGCCACCAATTGTTCCACCATTGATTATGCCAACACGATGACCCAGTTCCTCACCTTTGATTGCAGCGGCAAAACCGCCTGAACCACTGCCGATTACCAGCAGATCAAAATCGTAATTCTCTCGGGTATTCATTTCTAAACCAGATAGGACCTCCGGATTTCGGATTGACCTTACAGAAGCCTGGTAACCTGCAGTAGCGACCGCGTTACTCAAGGTTTCCGTTCTGATTTCACTTGTTGTAATCACCGTGGCTTTTCCGGATTGCCATCCGGGCACTTCTGCGATTTCCACACCAGGAACAGACAACAAACTCTTTTTTACGTGGGTTGCGCATGAACTGCAAGTCATGCCACGGATATCAAGCTCAATCACTTGTTTTGCCATTTTTTATCTCCCATATTGACCAATATCTATTTTTCACTGACCAGGTGACAAACGCAGTTCTTACCGTCCACATCATCGGTTGGGAATTTAAGTCCCAAAGTATGCAAATCTCTAAGTTCTGCTTCAAGGCTCTGTAGTGTAGCAATTCGTTCTGCCACTTCGTCCGCCTTGGTCTGTAATCGTTCCAGCAATGTACGGCAAGGCGCTTCACGCCGATCTCTCATAGCAAGAATTTCCTGAATATCGTCCAGGGAAAGATCCAGACGGCGCGCACCTGCCACCAGCCGCAATCGATCAACATCAGCTTGATCATAATCGCGATAACCATTAGGCTTGCGTGGCGGCGGTGGCAGCACGCCAGATTCTTCGTAAAAACGAATGGTCTTGGCAGACACGCCTGTAGCCTGCGATAAATCCTGAATTTTCAAGGCAACCTCCATAATCTCTTTATATTATAGACCTTCCAGTTACTGGAATGTCAAGAGGCAATTTTATTGGATATTTTCCCCTTATTTGATTACTTTTCCGCCGAATTTAGCAAGCGCTGGTTTTACCGCCAGGTGCGCAACAGCATGTAGTCACGTACGGGCTCAAGCTTGCGGGATAAATGTTCCTGTGACGCGAGCGTTCATGGGGCTTTGCTGATCTGATAACAAGCCTGCGGTGATAGTACCGCAGGCTTGTTGCTAAGGTAGTGCCATGTGGGTATAGATCAGTGGGCGTGGCCTTCCGTCAAAGTGCCGTTATTCGATGCCGCGGTATAGAGCTCGTAGATGAATTTCTCGAAGTTCAATTCAGCTTCCACCCGCTCGCGGTGAGCCTCGACAGTGTTGAGTTCCTTCGCCTCGGCGCGTGTCTTCACCACCACCTGATAGCGGGCTTCAACTGATTTTTTGATGGCTTCATCCAACATGACATAGATTTCCGCGGTTGAGCCACTCGCCATGGTGTTGTCGGCAGTCACAATGGCCAGCGGGGTTTCCTCATCGGTCACGCCGGTATAAGGTGCACCTTCACCAGCGCGGTGCAGCCGGATTGCCGTCTCGATAAAATAGCGATCAGCCAATTGTTTGGCCGTTCGTCCGGTTTTGCGCACCGCCGAAGCTTCTTTGAAAGCCGCAGTCAATTCCGTTTCCGCATCGGGTTTTACGTACGGTAGAATCAGGTTTACATTGCCCGATTCAAGCGCCTGGTGGGCAGCAGTTGCCACCGGGCCCTTGGCGGAATCGCAGTGCGCCTGGGCGGGTGTTACCGTTAAAAATGCGCTGGTAATGCCAACGGCAACCAATAGGACAGCCATTACGGCTCTAAACACAGGGGACTTCCATTTCTTCCAAACCATTTATTTCTCTCCAATCCTTTGTCAAATTCCGCTGAAAAGCGGTTGATAAGTTTAACCAGCAGTGTATAGCCAGCCAATGGACTATTCCATGATCTGGATTAGTTTATTGCACTCATAATCCCGTAGAGGGCGCGAATTTGCGTAAATTTCAGTCATGGGGAAATCCGGACACACAACACCCCGCGGATTTAAAGGATCGTGTATCTTAAAGATCATGTGATCCCTTGACAAATGCTATGCTATATCGTAAAATTACGATATAAGGATTGAATTTCATGCTGAAAGAAAAATCTCTGGAGACAACCGAACTCCGCCTGGCGAAAATGCTCAAGGCATTGGGCAATCCTGTCCGTTTTGAAATCATGGAAATGCTGGCCAATCGCCAGACCTGCATGACTTATGAGATTGTGCAGTCCACACCGCTGGCGCAATCGACCGTCAGCCAGCATTTGAAGGTTTTGCGCGAGGCGGGACTGGTGCGCGGTGAGGTGGAGGGACCAGCCACCTGCTATTGTTTGGATCCCGACGGCGTGCGCTGGCTTAAAGATCAAATCGAAGGCTGGTTGCCCGATTGCTGTTCTGGCAGCCCAGATGCATAGACGAACCTTTTGAAAGCACCTCATGGTGTTTTTTAAGGGAATTATTGATCGTAAAAATACGATAAAGAGGCTTACATTGACCACTCAAAATCCATCCAAACCCTATTTTGAAGCCGTGGCAGAGCAGTGGGACGAAATCAGCGGCTCCTACTTCACCGAGGAAGTGCGCAGTGCAGTCATTGCCAAGGCTTATTTGCACTCGGACATGATCGTCGCAGACATTGGCGCGGGTACCGGGTTTATGAGCGTTGGGTTAGCTGCCCACGTCTCTCAGGTGCATGTGGTGGATGGCTCGCCGGCTATGCTGACGGCTGCGCGCAAGAACCTGGCTGAATTTGGTAATATCACCTACCATGAAGCCGATGGGCTGAAACTACCCTTCGAGGACGGCTCATTGGATGCGGTGTTTGCCAACATGTACCTGCATCACAGCCCGGATCCGTTGGCAGCCATCCGCGAAATGGTGCGAGTGCTGCGCCCGGGCGGTCGCTTGCTGCTCTCGGACATGGATGCCCACAATCACACCTGGATGCAAACCGAAATGGCGGACATCTGGCTGGGATTCTCGCGCGAGCAAATTCATGCCTGGCTGGATGAGGCTGGCATGGTGAATATTTTGGTCGGAGACACCCGGCAAAGCTGTACGAGCAGCAGTGAAATCACCGGAGATAAAGAGGTTGTGGTGAGTATATTTTACGCATCCGGCACAAGACGGGTAAGTGGGATGCGCGAACTGGTGCGCGAAGAGTACGGCGCGATTGCTGAGAAAAATTCCTGCTGCGGCGGGTCGGCATCCGGTGATGGCGGTTCAGCCTGCTGCAGCCAACCGGTCATCAGCCTGGAGTCGCTGGAGCAAGGTGAGGTCCACTTCGACCAGGATTACAGCCCGCAAGAGCAGGCGGACGTCCCGCCCGAGGCCGCAGCATTTTCGCTGGGTTGCGGCAACCCGATTGCCATGGCAAATTTGAAACCAGGCGAAGCGGTGGTCGATATCGGCTCTGGCGGCGGGCTGGACTCTTTTTTGGCCGCCAGGAAGGTTGGCCCGGATGGGCATGTGATTGGGGTGGATATGACCCCGGCGATGCTCAAACGTTCACGCCGATCGGCCAAATTAAACGGTTATACCAATGTCGAATTCCGGCGCGGCGACGCGGCGGATTTGCCGGTCGAGTCGGATAGTGTGGATGTGATCATTTCCAATTGCGTTATCAACCTGACCGAGGACAAGGGCAAGGTGTTCCATGAGGCCTTCCGGGTGCTCAAACCAGGCGGCCGGCTGGAGATCAGCGACATGGTGTTTGGCGGTCCGATAGGGCGCGAATCCCGCGCGGCGGCAGCCGGGTGGTCGGATTGCGTCACCGGGGCATTGATCGAGGATGAGATGCTGGATTTAGTAGCCCAGGCCGGTTTCAACGCTGGCCAGGTACGCCGCAGCGTCAGCCACGGCGAGGTCAGCGGCGCCAAGATTTACAGCGTGATCTTATCGGCGGTGAAACCGGAATAAACGCGATAGGGCGTAGGGGTGGGTCCGGTGAAAGGTGGCAAAATTTCCAGGTAATCTATAGGTTTGATGGGAAAGCACGGTCGCCATCAGACCCACCCTAGTCGGTTCTTTTCTTCGTCTTGCTCCCAATTTAATGGGTTGATTTGGATGTAATCGAAAATATTTGCGTAGTCCCGTTCATCACGGATGATATGCTCGTAATAATTTCGCTGCCAGACAGAAACACTTTTCATTCCAGGTAATTTATGGATGTTATAGGTAACAGCAGATTTATACGCTCGAACGATTGAACCTAATGTCTGGCTGCCAACCGAGAATCGATTATTAGTAGGGGCGCAGCGCCGCTGCGCCCCTACATGATCATCCTTAATCCAAATGATTCCATGGATATGATTCGGCATGACCACGAATTCATCATCATTGATGGTTAGGTGTTGCCGTAATTGTGCAGTTTTGAACCATTCATTGCGCGCAATTACACCTTGATCATTGGGAATCATCTCGTCATTTTTTACATTTCCGAAGAGGGATACACGGTCCATTGTCACAATCGTTATGAAATATCCGCCTGCCAGGGAATAATCATACCCTGACAGGCGGATGGATTTACGCTGATGACCGACTTTTTCGTCGTTCATTTACCCTTGTCTATTTCACGGCTTTTTGCACAATCTGCAAAATCACCTCGACTGCTTTTTCCATGGCAAATACCGGAATGTACTCATATCGACCATGAGCATTGTGTCCGCCCGTAAAAATATTCGGGCATGGCAATCCCATATAAGACAACCGGGCGCCGTCGGTGCCGCCCCGGATAGGGATAACCAAAGGTTTCACGCCCACCGCCTCCATAGCTGAACGCGCCAGCTCAATTACGTGCATGACCGGCTCGATTTTTTCCTTCATGTTGTAATAGTCGTCTTTTAAATCAAGCGACACGCAACCGCTGCCGTACCTGGCATTCAACTGGTCAACAATTGCCTCCAGATTGGCTTTCATGGCCTCGAATTTGCCCCGGTCGTGTTCGCGGAGGATGTACCTCATTTCGGCCTTTTCGACATCGCCATTGATGCGGGTCAGGTGGTAGAACCCCTGATAGCCTTCCGTGTTGTCCGGCCGTTTATCCACCGGGAGCTGGTTGTTCAACTCAATTGCGACCAGACTGGCATTGATCATCTTATTCTTGGACGATCCGGGGTGGACGCTGCGCCCCTGGATGGCGATTTTAGCGCTGGCGGCGTTGAAATTCTCGTACTGTAACTCGCCAACCTCGCCGCCGTCCATAGTGTAGGCAAAATCAGCCGCGAAACCAGCCACGTCAAAATGGTCTGGGCCCTGGCCAACTTCTTCGTCAGGGGTAAAGCCAACTTTAATCACCCCGTGTTTGATCTCCGCATGTGCTGCCAAATGCTCCAATGCCGCCATGATCTCGGCCACGCCGGCTTTGTCATCGGCGCCCAACAGGGTAGTACCGTCGGTGGTGATTAACTTCTTGCCGATATATTTTTCGAGGTCAGGGAACTCGCGCGGTGAAAGGACAATCCCTTTCTCACGGTTGAGGATGATGTCGCCGCTGGCATAGTCCACAAGCTGCGGCTTTACTTTTTCACCACTCAGGTCAGGGCTGGTGTCCATATGGGCCAGGAAGCCAATCACCGGCGCAGGCGCAGTGGTATTGGCTGGCAGTGTGCCATACACATAGCCGTATTTATCCATAAAGACATCTACCAGGCCAAGGTCTTGCAATTCATCCACCAGTAAACGGGCCAGATCAAGCTGGCGGGCTGTGGTAGGTGAAGTAGTCGAATCATGGTCCGACTGTGTATAAATCTTAACATAGCGGGTGAATCGCTCCACGACGCTGAATTTCATAAAAACCTCCAGGATGATGATAATGTCATAAAAAAACTAACCACGATTATACCTTCATTGTCTGATAACTAACCGCGATTTCCTCTACTGGTAAGATCTGGTTCTGTAAAATTATTGCCTTGCTTGCAGGGCACCCTTTGGATAAGTGCCTGGAGCTTTTCGGAGCGCGAAGTTTCTCACTGGTAGGCACCGAGATCCTTCATGCCCCTGGTTAGCTGCAATGAGGTGTTTTGATAGACACCGGGTATTCACTCGCAGAGTGCCCTGTGGGCAGGATGACAAAATAGCCGTCATTGAAGAATCTCTTTGCTGGTGCCAGAGGACCCTCCATTTCGTCTTAACCGTGGGATAATTTACAGGTGACAGGGTGAATGACTTCCTTGACAGCAGGTGATGGATGAAAACTTATCCTATTCCCATGGTTCCTGGACCGGTACGGGTGCCACAGCCTGTGTTGGATGTGATGAACATCGATTACGGCTCTGCGGATCTCGAAGTCGATTTCCTTGAGCTATATGACCGCACCGAAGCCAGCCTGCAAACCATTTACGCCACGCACAACCCAATCGCAATTATGACCGGTGAAGGGATGTTGGCCTTGTGGTCGGCGCTAAAGAGTGTGCTGCTGCCCGGTGAGCGGGTACTGGCGATTGGCACCGGCGTTTTTGGATTTGGAATTGGCGATATGGCGCGTGCAATTGGGGCGGATGTACGCACGGTTAGCCTTGGGTATGACGAGACCCTTGGCGATTTAAGCAAAATCGAACAAGCCATTATCAACTTCCGCCCGAAAATGATTACCGCCGTTCATTGCGAGACGCCGTCTGGAACTCTAAACCCGCTGGACGGATTGGGCAAGCTCAAGCGAAAATACGATGTTCCACTGCTTTATGTGGATGCAGTTGCCAGTGCTGGCGGAACAGCGGTGTTAACCGATGAATGGGGCATTGACCTGTGCCTGGGTGCATCGCAGAAGGCGTTGTCCGCGCCGCCTTTGGCAGCGTTCTGTTCCATCAGCGCACGCGCCTGGGAGATTGCCGCTGAGGTCAATTATTCCGGCTATGATGCCCTGCTGCCTTTCCGGAATGCACAGAAAGATTTTTATTTCCCGTACACCCCAAACTGGCACGGGCTGGCGGCTCTGGATGCAGCCGCGCAGTTGCTCCTGGGTGAAGGTCTGGAACAGGTCTTTGCGCGGCACAACCAGGCAGCGGAAATTTGCCGAAGCCGGATCAAAGAGCAGGGGCTGCGCTTATTCCCGGCAGCCGGTGCGATTCCCGCGCCAACCGTCACGGCGGTGTACCTGCCGGATGGGATCGGGTGGCAGGAATTCGATGAACGGCTGCGCGGGCGAGGACTGGTTGTGGGGGGATCCTACGGTCCACTGGCGGGGAAAATCTTTCGGATTGGGCATATGGGCTCTCAGGCTGACCTTGACCTGGTTAATCAGGCATTGGATGTGATCGAATCGGTTGTGCGTGATGTTAGGAAAACCAGATGAAAATCAAAATCGTAACCGACAGTACCTGTGACCTTTCCGCCGAATTGGCCCGGGAATGGGACATCACAGTGGTACCGGCCTACATCAATATCGGCGAAAAGAGTTTTTTGGACGGAGTCGACCTTTCACGCCAGGACTTTTATCGCCAGCTACCTGATTATCCCCAGTCACCCACCACCTCAGCGCCCGGACTGGCAGCGTTTGCCAGCGCTTACGAAAAATCCGCAGATGAGGGTGCGCAGGGAATTATTTCCATCCATGTCGCTGAATCCCTTTCGACCACCATCAATGTTGCGCGGAAAGCCAAAGAAATGGTATCCAGGGTGCCGATCTGGGTGGTCGACTCTGGCCAGGTTTCCCTGGGTCTTGGGCTGCAAGCGTTGGAGGCGGCCAAAGCTGCCATTCAGGGCCAGCACCTCGAGGTGATCCTCAAGGAATTGACTGACTTACGCAAGCGCACCTATCTCTATGCGGTGGTGGATACTCTCGAATTCCTGCGCCGCAGCGGCCGCGTTGCTCGCTATCGGGCTATCCTGGGCTCCATGGTAAAAATCAAGCCGATCATTACCTTCCATGACGGGGTCATTAAGATGGAAATGGCTGTAACCACAACCAAAGCCTTCAAGCGAATAAGCGAAATTGTCTCCAGTCTGGCGCCTTTGGAACGCATTTCATTTGTCCACACTCTGGCACTATCCAAAGTGGACGAATTGCAGAAACTGCTCAGTCCTTTTATCCCAGGTTCATCCAAAACGTTAACCTCTGAAGTCACTCCTGCAATCGGGGCGCATATTGGCCCTGGTGCGGCGGGCGTGATATGCGTGCGTTCATAGGAATTATCCTTTCCATGCTATGGTGGTGCCATGAATAACCAAATGTTGTTTCGAACGATAAGTCTGGTGGCTTTGTTGGCTGTCGTGGCTGGATGCAGCACAAGTCCCGCAACGCCGTCACCGACTGCCATGGTCACTGACAATCCACCGTCGCTTCCTTCTCCAGTTGGGGGACTTACATCTACGCCGCCGCAGGTGGTCGTCATTTCGCCGACTCCTGTTCCAACTGTACCAGCGCTGCAACCCACGCCCGGCCCGGATTTCTGTGCTGATGCGCGGGTACAGGCGCTGCTGGCAGCCTTTAGCGCGGCGCTGATTGACCAGGACGGCGCGGCTCTGGCTGAAATAACCGATCCGGATGGCCTGGACATTTTCTACCGCCTTGCCAATTCACCGGTGCATATTAACCCGGTTGAAGCCGACGCTTTGTTTACCAGCACCTTTGCCTACACCTGGGGCGACCAGGCTGGCAGCGGTTTGCCAGTTGAGGGGACATTTAGCGCTGAGATTTTGCCGTATCTCCTGGATGTATTCGAGCGTCCCAACACGCAAGCCTGCCAGGACCTGGCATTCGGCAGCGGGACCGGTCCGACCACGGCATTGGTCGAGTGGCCAGCCCAATTTGCCGGACTACCGTTTATCGCGGTTTACCGCGCCGCCGGAGCGCAAGACAATGATTTGGATTGGCGCACCTGGGCAGTGGGATTCACAGTCGTCAACGGTGCGCCAAAAATTCGGGTTCTGGTTCAGTACATCTGGGAAATCTAACCGAATCCCAGGAGAACAACCTACCGATAAATGTAAAACAGGGCTGCAACGCAGCCCTGTTTTTTTCACCTGTAATAATTTTTACCTATAATAGTCAATTGCCGGGGTGAGGGGGGCACCCAGGCAATCGACTATTTCATTATATAATCTTCCGGCGATATTTCAAGAGGTACGCGCTTCTATGCGCGAGATTGCAACGAAAATGTAACAATTCTTAACAGCTTTAATGTTTTTTTCACCCATATAACGCGCTGGCGTGTAAAAGGGCCGGTGAGTGAAGAAGGCCAGCTAATTCGAACCGTACAACTTGCGATGGACGGCGCTGAGGGCGCGCACCTGTTCAGCGGCATGGTAGGAGGAACGTACCAGGGGGCCGCTTTCGACCCACTTGAAGCCGATTCCCAGACCGTAGTCTCTCAACTCGGCGAATTCTTCCATGGTGTAGTAACGCGCAATTGGCAGGTGCTGCCGGCTGGGCTGCAGATACTGGCCCAGGGTTAGAATGTCAACACCCCACGAGCGCTGGTCGTCCATAACCGCCTTGACCTCGTCCATTGTTTCACCCAGACCGAGCATGATGCCGGATTTGGTCAACACATCCGGCTCGATCTTCTTGGCATTCGTCAGGGTCGCAGCAGCCCATTCGTAATGGTCCTGCGGCTGCACCATCTTGAACAAGCGCGGAACCGTTTCCACGTTGTGGTTGAGGATTTCAGGGCGGGCATCCATGACGATGCGCAGCGCTTCACTGCTGCCCTTGAAATCCGGGATGAGGACTTCGATCGAGCAGCCGGGGTGAATCTCCCGGATGCGGCGGATAACCATGGCGAAAATAGGCGCGCCGCCATCTTTGCGGTCATCGCGATTGACGGAAGTGATCACGGCATGGCGCAGGTCCATGGCTTTCACCGCCTGCGCCACGCGCTCCGGTTCCAGCCAATCGAGCGCTTCAGGGCGTCCGTGTTTGATATCGCAAAAGCCGCAAGTGCGGGTACATATATCGCCCATCATTAAGAAGGTGGCGGTGCCAGCCCCCCAGCATTCCCCCATGTTCGGGCAGCCGGCCTCTTCGCAGACGGTATGCAGCGATTTCTTGCGCATCAACTGCTGCAGTTGTTCGTAGGTTTCTCCGCTGGGTGCGCGCACTTTAATCCAGCTTGGGCGGCGCAGCGGCGTGGTGTCAAACTTTTCAGGATTTACCCGATCTCGGGTCGGATTTGTCGGCATTAAGGTCTCCTGCGGTGATTATACCCAATTCGCCGGGTTAATCAATGGAAACAACAACTGCGGGCTGGGTTTTCTTGTCAGCGCCAGCTTTGCTGTAGCCCATGATGATGCCAAGGACCAGAGACCATAGTGCTGCCAGCCCAATCTGGTAATCGGTTGGCAGCGAGAAGGTGAGGGTATGGGCAGGGATCCAGAACCAGATCAGCGTCCACCAGGCGCGGGTGATACCGGCAAACCCCTTCAGCCTGAGGATGAAATTATCTTCCAACCGATGGAAGGCCATCATCTGCGGGCCGAAGAAGATATTGGTGAACAAAGAAACTGCCAGGGCGCGGCCCACGCCGTTGCCGGCGAATTCCGGCAGGAGGTGGTGGTCGAACAGCGCCTGGGTGAAACCTTTCATGCCGGTAAAACCGTATTTAATGACGATGCCAAGCAGCGCCCAGGCGAAAAATTTTCCGACCAATTGCCACAACGTACTAGGCAGTGCGAACTGCTTTTTTTGCAGGCTGAACGAGATGATCTCGCCCAGGGTTCCCAAAATGGCAAATTGAACGGCTGCCGAAATGAGCGGGTTGGCAGTGACCCAAGCGATGTAGGATTCCATGCAGCGCTCCAGCGAGAGAATTATTTGACGCTGTATTCTATCAGTTTACCCACTGCCTGGATTATAAATTCAGGTATGGATGGTCAGTTGTACTGCGGTCTGTTCGCAAAACCTGGGTTCTCGTTTATTTAACTAAAAGTACAGGGCAATTGGCATTCGAAATGACTTTCTGGCTTTGGCTGCCAAGCAGCGCTCCGGCTAAGCGGCTTAATCCGCGCGTGCCCATGATGATCAAATCATTGCTGCGTACTTCAGCGACTTTCAACACTGCTTCCGCAACCGGACCTTCCAGAATTTCGGTAATCAGTTTTGCTGTTACTTCTCCGACTTCGTTCAAGGCCTCATGGAGCACATTTTCGGACCGAATTCTTTGATCGGTCACAAAAGATTGTAAATTTGTCTCTCCTAAAAAATTTGGCACCGGATCAAAGACCGTTACAATTGTCAAATCTGCAGCCAAACTACGGGCCAACTCTCCGGCTAAACGGGCGGCATGTGTTGCTTGTTCCGATCCATCTACGGCAAGCAAGATGTTGTTGAACATGATTTACCTCCTCTCTAAAATCCCTGCCTCTCATTATGGAGATTTTCATCCGGGTTTCCAACTTCCCTGAAATGTTGGGTTAATTCGTTGAAAAAAAAGACAGACCCGGGAGAGGATCTGTCTGGTTGACTTTAAGGGGAAGGAATTTATGGCTGATTGAAAGCCTGGATTTCGCGGCTTTGACCGTCCACGCTGATGACGTAATAAGGCAGCCAGGCGATGCCGTAAAAATCGACGTAAACATCTTTGCGATAAGGTGTCACCGGCACATCGACTTCTTGATCGACCAGCCTGGCCCAACGTTCGTTGACTTCCTCCAGCGCGGCCTTTTGTTCATTTTCCATTTCGGCCAGTTGCTTCTCCAACAGCTCAAGCTCAACCTGTTCCTGCTTTAAGTCAGCTTTGGCGGAAGCAGTCATGCGCCGTTTGGAAAGGTTGCTGGAAAGGCTGCGTTTGCGGCCGCCCAGCATACTGAGCAGGAACTCAGCGCCCTTGCCGACTTCTTCCATGCGCCGCTGACCAAGTTCATCCTCCTGGGAATCAACCTCCATGGTCTGGCGTTTGACCTTGGCCTCCAGAGTTTCCATTTTTTTCTTGTAGGCTAGCTCCACTTTGCTGAGCTCGGCCTGCATTGCATCCCGGGCTGCTTTGCTGCACATCTCGCGAAATTCTGCGGTAGTTACCTCAGGTCCGGCAAAAACTTTCAACGCCTCATTGGCGCGCACCCGCAAGGTGCCGTTGCGCACTACCCAGTCTACAAAATCACTTTGTAGCGAGTTGATTAACCGGGTATCCGAGAGCCATTCAGGGATGGCGGCATAACGTGCACCGGGCAGTGGGGAACTCATCACATCTTCGCGGCGGTAGGCTTGCCAGACAAAATCATCCCAACTGACCAGCCGCCCGCGCGCTTCTTGCGGGAGTGAAACAACTTGACGGGTCAATTCAAGATTGTATTTTCGCGCCAGATAGGTCACTTCGGCCTGGGCAAAGAGCGCTGGCCGGTAAATAAAGCCACCCTGATCGATTTTGGCAGTCGAAGGGATGCGCGCATCGGTTATGGCCTGTGAAAAAGCCAGATCATTCGGGATGAAGAATTCGTTAATCCCGGCAGGCACCACCGGACGGGTGGTCGAGGCAGGCCCAAGGGGAGACGGGGTTTTGGCAACTGGAACTGCGGCTTGAGCCGGTACGACCGCAGCCGCAGCACCGGCGGGCATAACGGGCTCGCCTCCGCGGGGCAGTGCCTCTGCAGGAATCAGCTTCATTAATTGTGGAATTTGGGTGCGGGTGAGCGGTCCAGCCAGGAAGTTCAATGCCCAGCGCGTCTGGAAAATTTTTGGGGCCTTGGCATGCACGTTGTGCAGCAGGAAAGTGCGTTTGCCGAGGCGGGAGATGAGTTTGTCAACCTCCTGCCGGTCCAGGCCGCCGCCGGCAGCATCGAGACCGTCCAGCAGCCGCTGCTTATCCTGATCGGTTTGCAGACGGCCAACGAACCAGGTGCCGGCATTGGACAAGCCCTTATAGTCCACGTCGACCGGGTTCTGGGTTGCCAAAAGCAGCCCGACACCAAAAGCGCGGGCCTGTTTCAACATGCGCAGCATAATCGGGCGTGACGGCGGGTTGGCAACCGGGGGCAGGTAGCCGAGAATTTCATCAAAATAGACCAAAGCGCGCAAGGCGCTGGTGCCGCGCTGCGAACGCATCCAGGATTCGATGGCAGCAAATAACAGGGTGACAAAGAACATCCGCTCGCTGTCGTTTAGATGCGCCAGGTAAAAAATGTTATGACGCGGTTTGCCGCTGGCTGAAGTCATCAGCTCGCCGATTTCCAGCGGGACGCCTTCACGCCAGACTTCAAAGCTTGGCGAAGCCAGGAAGTTGTTGAGCAGCATCGCCAGATCGAAACGTTCTTTGGCCGGGAAGAAATTGTTCACCGGGAAAGCGCCTAATCTCTCGAACGGCGGATTTTGCACTTGCAGGATCAATTCAGTCAGATCGAGGGAAGCGCCTTTACTCCAGGCGTTTTCCAGGATGTTGGAGACCAGGATATGCTCACGCGAACGCAGTGGATCGATTTCGGTCAGCCCCACCAGCCCGAGCAGCGCGGTGACGATGGTGGAAATCTTCTCGCGCAAAATTTCGCGGTATTCATTCCACGGTAAATCGGGAGCGGCAAAGGAAGATAAAATGTTGATGGGCGTCCCAACGGTGGAGCCGGGGGTGAAAACGCTAAAATCGACCGACTGACCGAGCAGGCTGAGCTCATTCGGCCCCAACCCCCAGCTGGCCAGGCCGTTTTTCCAGTTTTCAGCCGTATCCTGGGCGGTCTGGGCGGTGGTTTTTCCTTCGCGCCGGGCGACCTCCGGATCAATCCAGGGTTCAAAATCAGCCGGAAGCAGATTGGGAAAGTGCAGCAGTAGGTTGGTGAGATCGCCTTTGGGATCGATAATAATGGCGGGAATGCCTTCGATGGCGGCTTCTTCGAGCAGGCCGACGCACATGCCGGTTTTGCCCGAGCCAGTCATGCCGGTGACGACCGCATGCGTGGTCAGATCCGCCGGATCGTACTCCAGCAGCTCGTCAGTTAGTTTTCCGGCCTGCATATCAAATATTTTGCCGAGGAAGAATTTCCCATCCCTGATTGATGTCATGGTTTTATCTCCTGAGAATGAACAGCGCACCGTCCGTATTTTATTATCTTAACATAATCTGGCAATTGGCTGTAGTCGTTTTTGTAGAAATATTCTCAGGATCAACTTTATGAAAATGGGTAGTTAGAAAAAATTTACCCTTTCCCCCTAAAAAATAAAAAAGGTGACTTGCCCTAGAATCACAGCATGCCTGGGACGCCGACCCAGGCATGCTATTTAAGGAGGAGAAGAAGAGAAGTCGCCCTTTTCTGTACTAATATTAGCAGAAAGTTCGTTCCATTACTTGACGCTAAACCTACGCTCACCCTACGCCTGGGGCACAATATCCTAACGAACCGGTGGAAATGCGTATTTATTTGCAAACCAACGAAAAAAATATCAATCCATTCTGCAAGGTGGAAACCCGTACTGATATAATACAGCCAGCCGGATTGTACCCGTTGGAGGCGGTGAACCATGGAAACTGAACCGATTTATTATGAGGTATGCGTCCTCGAAAAAACCCCGGTCGGTCCGCTGACCGTGTATGTTTCAGATGCCGGGTTGGCAAAAATTGCCTTTGGCAGGCAGGCTGAAGTTCACACAGGCGCTGTTCAGTTGGAAAAACTGGCCGCGCAGGCAATGCAGGAGCTGACCGAATATTTTTACGCTGGCCGGCGGGTTTTCACTTTGCCGATCGATTGGCGCGCGATGCAGCCGTACCAGGAAAAGGTGCTGCGTGCCTGTTATGCCATCCCATACGGCCAAACCTGGACGTATGGTGACCTGGCGCGCCAAACCGGCAGCCCCGGCAGCGCCCGCGCGGTAGGTGGAATTATGGCCAGCAACCCGATATCGATTGTCATCCCCTGCCACCGCGTGGTTGGCAGTGATGGAAAATTACACGGCTACGGTAGTCCCGGCGGGGTGGAAGACAAAGCTCAACTGCTGGCTTTGGAAGGACAACGCATTGTCGCTTAAGAATTGGGGCAAGTTTTGGTACCTTGGACTGGTCTGGGGTGCGACCTTTTTGTGGTTAAAAATTGCCATTCGGGAAGTATCGCCCATCACGGTGAACGCTTTCCGGCTGCTTATTTCTTCGGCTGCTCTATTTTTGATCGCCCGCATCTATAAAGTTAAAATCCCTCTGCGTGAGCGTTGGCGGTCTTTTTTGTTTCTGGGGATCTTCAATATCGCCCTGCCCTTTGTACTGATTACGGTCAGTGAGCAATCCATCACCTCAGGCATGGCATCCATTCTTAATTCAACCGTTCCATTTTTTACCTTCATGCTGCTGCCCATGTTTGTACCCGATGAACCCCTGTCACCGCTCAAGGTGCTTGGGCTGGTTGTTGGGTTTATTGGGGTAGTGGTGTTGGTTTCCAATGATGTAAGCGACGTTTTCAAGGATTTTCAATGGGGCGCACTTTTGGTTCTTGCTGCGTCCCTGTCCTACGCAATGGCCGCAGTTTTCGCCCGGCGAGTAACCTTTGGCATGCACCCTTCAGCCCAGGCGTTGGGGCAGAGCTTGTTCGCCAACCTGGCTTTATGGCCGCTGGCGCTGGCTCTGGAAGGCCCGCTGACTCTGCCGCACCTGCCGATGACCTGGGTATCTCTTGTATGGCTGGGGGTTATCGCAACGGCGATTGGAACAACCTTTTTTTATTCGCTGATGAACGAGGTTGGCGCAACGCGCACTACATTGACGACCTATATCTTCCCGTTAGTTGGTGTCCTGCTAGGGGTGCTCTTTTTGAATGAAAGTGTTGACTGGCGCCTGCTGGCGGGCGGTTTGCTGGTTATTGCCGGGGTCGCCATCGTAAATACGCATTTCAAAGGATTTACCAGAACGCGAAAGGCGGAGCAGAGCTAATGGACAACCCCAAAGAAGGGTTCCGCGCTGGTTACGCTGCTCTGGTCGGGCGGCCCAACGTTGGCAAATCAACTTTGATGAATGCGCTGCTTGGTCAGAAGGTGGCAGCCGTATCACCGCGCCCGCAAACTACCCGGCTGCGCCAACTGGGCATTCTCACGCTGGAAAACGCCCAGGTGATCTTCATGGATACACCCGGGATGCATCTTCCCGTTCACAAGCTTGGCGAGTACATGAACCAGGTGGCTGAGGACAGCCTGCGGGATGCGGACGTAATCCTGTGGCTGGTGGATGCCAGCGCTCCCCCGACGGAAGAAGATCACCGCGTGGCTGCCCGGCTGAACGCGCTTAAACACCAGCCGCCCATCCTGCTGGTTCTGAACAAAATGGATATCGTCAATGCAGGCGTTCTGGCCGACCGCGATCGCCTGTTTCAGGCACTGCTGCCGCAAGCCAAACCGATTGCGGTTTCAGCCGTGACCGGTAAAAATTGCGACGCTCTGCTCCAGCAGGTCCTTTCGCACCTGCCGGAAGGTGCGCCTTTTTTCAGCGAAGATCAGGTTACGGACTTCTACGAACGTGATATCGCGGCCGAATTGATCCGTGAAGCCGCGCTAAACCAACTGCGGGATGAGATACCCCACGGCCTGGCAGTGCGCATCGATGAATTTACCGAACGCAGCAATGGCAGCGCGTATATTCACGCCACGCTGCTGATCGAACGAGAAACCCACAAGGGGATTGTGATTGGCAGAAACGGGGAAATGCTGAAGCAAATTGGCTCCACCGCCCGCGGCGAAATCGAGTCGATGAGCGGGCGCAAAGTGTTTCTTGAGTTGAAAGTCAAGGTCAACGCCAACTGGCGCAACCGGCCAGACGCGCTGCGCTGGCTGGGGTATACGCGCGACAGGGATTAGGCCAGATGCACTGGGGGTGGTACGCGGGGGCGTTAACGCTGGCGGCAGCCGATTGGCTGGCGGTTGGCCTGAACCGGCCGCGCTGGCGAATTTTCACCAAACCTGCGCCCATGCTGGTGCTGATAACCGGTTTTAGCCTGGCATCCGCCTGGCAAGGCTGGAGCGCCTGGTTTGGCTTTGGCCTGGTCCTCTCATTGGCCGGCGACATCTTCCTGATGCTGCCGCCCAGTTTTTTTCCGGCCGGCCTGACCGCATTTTTGCTGGCGCATATCCTTTATGTTGTCGGCTTCAACCAATCATTTTTACTGCCCAACTGGCAGTTTGTCTTTCCGGTGCTCGGGTTGATCCTGCTGGATTCACTCGGGTACCGGCGTTTACGTCAGGCAATCTTAAAACGCCCGCGCGGCCATTGGATTCGCTTCCCGATGCTGGTGTATGTGGTGGTGATCAGCCTGATGCTATTTTCAAGTCTGCTCACCTGGCTGCGCCCCGATTGGTCCTATGAATCCGCCGGGATGGTCAGTGTTGGCGCGCTCTTATTTTATATTTCTGACACTGTGCTGGCCTATAACCGCTTCTGCACCCCCGTACGGTTCGGGCGGGTGATCGTGATTGCCACCTACCACCTGGGTCAGGCTGCCATAACTGCCGGCGTGCTGCACCGTCTGGCGCAGTTTTAACCCGTTAGCGGCCGGAAGCCTTCTCCAAGAGCCTCGTGCGCCTGCCCGATCACTACAAACGCGCGCGGATCGGATTCACGCACCAGTTCCTTCAACTGGTTGACCTCAGAGCGGGTGATAACAGTGTACAGAACCGGCCGGTCGGCGCCGGTGTAGGCCCCTCTGCCTTCCAGGATGGTGACCCCGCGCTCCAACACCTCCAAAATGCTTTTTTGTACCGCAGCAGGATTGTTGGTAATGATCAAGACGGTTCGGAATACCCCCGAGCCTTCGGAAATGGCCTCGGCAGCCAACCCGCTGACATAGATGACCAGCAGCCCATAGAGCGCGCGCTCCCAATCGAAGGCAAAGCCACCTGCCAGTACCACCAGTGTGTCGGTGATCAAGTAGGCTTGTGAGATAGATATCCCGAGACGGTGGTTGAGAATACGCCCCAGGATATCACTGCCGCCGGAGGTACCCTGTCCGCGGTAAACCATGCCAAGGCCAATGCCCAATGTGATGCCGCCATACAGCGCGTTGAGTACCAGATCATCGGTGATGCCACGCGCCGGGATGAAGAAAACCAGCAGGTCAGTGAATAGCGAGAATAACGCCACAGAGAGGGCAGTACGCTTGGCAAAGCGGGCACCGCCCAGGTAGCGCCAGCCAAGGATGAACAGCGGAACATTGCCAATGAAAACCATCAAGCCGATTGGCCAATGGGTATAGTAATTCAGGATTTGCGCGATGCCACTGATACCGCCGCTGACCAGTTGCGCAGGGATGAGGAACAGCCGCATGGAGAGCGCCTGCAACATTGCACCCAGAACGATGAAAATATATTCCTGGATGGTTTTCCAGGAAAAATCAGGCGGCCCGAATAGCGAACCCAGGATACTCCGAATTGCATGATTGTTCGCTGGCTGCACTGCCATCATACCCTCCCAACCCAAAACTCGGTATGAGGTACCGATACCGGGAATTATTTCTAGAAAAAATTATCGTTTCGTTCGATCAAAGTACAGCTCTGAATTATAGCCGAAAAGTTTTACAGGGATCGGCGGCCGAATTGCTTTATACGGCTTGCTAAAATATCAGGCGAAATTGGCAATAAGCAGATTGGAAGGTAAGTGAAAGGTAGGTTTACGCCTAATCCTTTGACTTTATTGCTGGCCAAAGATAAAATGATAAATGCCCATATTAATGGTCGGTTTCGAGCGAGAGGAGCTGCGATTGAGCGACTGGGAGGAAAAATTTGTCATCGGATTGACCGGCAACATCGGCACAGGCAAAAGCGTCGTGCGCCGCATGTTGGAGCATCTGGGCGCTTATGGGATTGACGCCGATGCCCTGGCGCAGCGAACTTATGCCCGCGGCGCACCCGGCCACCAGGCGGTTATCAAACAATTTGGTCACTGGATTGTTGCGCCGGACGGCGAAATCGACCGCGGCCGTCTTGGGCGGATCGTCTTTGCTGATCCACAGGCGCTGGCCACTCTGGAAGAGATCGTGCATCCGCTGGTTAACCAGGCGATCGATTTCCTGATAAAGCGATCTGTCCAACCGGTAATCGTTATCGAGGCGATCAAACTGCTCGAAGCCGGTTTGGATAAGAAATGCAATTCGGTCTGGGTGGCTGCAGCGCCGAAAGAGGTGCAATTGACGCGCCTGACCATGCAACGCCGGATGAGTAAAGCCGAGGCTTTCCAACGGATCGAGGCACAACCCGCACAGGCACTTAAAATTGCGGCAGCTCAGGTCGTCATTAATAATGTAGGCAGTATTGAAGACACCTGGCGGCAGGTGATCGCAGGTTGCAAACAGATCCTGCCCGCTGAGTTCATTGAACTGAGCGAACAGCCCGAGCCCGCCGCGGCAAAAGGTGAATTTAGCATTATTCGGGGCAATCCGAGCCACTCCGCTGAGATTGCTGAACTTTTCAACCGGCTGGAAAAGCCCGCTCGTCCGTTGCGCGCAGAGGACATCATGGAAAAGTTTGGCGAAAAGGCTTACCTGCTGCTAAAGGTGGATAGCAAACTCAAGGCTGCGGTGGGCTGGCAGGTGGAAAACCTGGTGTCGCGCGCCACCGAAATGGTTATCGACCCTGATCTGCCGAGCGAAAAAGTAATCCCGGCTTTAATCCAGGTGATGGAACGCGCTTCGCGTGTGTTACAATGCGAGGCTTCGCTTATCTTCACCTCACCAAAGCTGGTCAAGCAGGATGGGTTGTGGCAGAACCTGGGTTATGTCCGTATGTTACCTGAAACCTTGAAAGTCCGCGCCTGGCAGGATGCCGCGCGTGAATCGATGCCGGAAGGCACACTTATGCTGTTCAAAAAACTCCGTGAGGATCGCGTTTTGCGCCCAATTTAACAAAAATTGAAACCCGCATTGATTGAGTACCCGCTGTGGCCGATTTATTCAACGAATTGACCTTCATTTTCCAACGCTTTACCTGGCAAAGCGCGCTGGATATATTTCTGGTCACACTGGTGTTTTTCAGCATCCTGATACTGCTGCGTGACACCCAGGCGATGGTGCTGTTGCGCGGGGTTCTGCTGCTGATTGTTGCACTGAGTTTATTGACGAGCCTGGTCGACTTGCCGGCGTTTGGCTGGCTGATTCGAACGATGGTGCCTACGCTGGTGTTGGCGATTCCGGTCATCTTTGCGCCGGAAATCCGCCGCGGTCTGGAACGGCTGGGCCGCGCGGGGTCAGGCCAGCCGGCATTCTGGCAGCGGGCCATGGCGCCAAAAGAAACCATGCAACAGACCATTCAAGCCGTAGTAAGTGCCTGCGCACGTCTTTCGGCTCGGCAGCACGGCGCACTGATTATCTTGCAGCGCATGGAAGGACTGCGTGAGTATACCCGCACAGGGGTGCGGATGAACGCTCAGGTGACCCCGGAATTGCTGCTCCAAATTTTTTACCCCAACACCCCGCTGCATGACGGCGCCGCGATTATTGCCGGGCACGAAGTAGTGGCTGCCGCCTGCGTGATGCCGCTGTCTTCGAGCGGCATTCTCAACCGCTCGCCGGAGCGTCAGATGGGGTTGCGGCATCGCGCCGCGCTGGGGACGTCCGAGGCGACCGATGCGATCGCGGTAGTCGTCTCCGAAGAGACTGGCTCGATTTCCATTGCTCACGGCGGGCGCATGATCCGTCGGCTGGATAGCGAGCGTTTGGAAAATATTTTGCTGGCCTTCTACCAACCGGCAACGCCCGTACGTACGCCATTTGAGCTTTTCCGCAAGGTCAGCAAGACGCGCGAAGAGACTCGCCCTCGCGGAGAGGACGGCTCCGATGCTTAGCTTTCTGCGCAAAATACTCCGTTTGCTGCCGATCCTGCTGACGGCTTTTGTTCTGGCTCTGGCGGTGTGGATTTCTGCTGTCACCGCCAACGACCCGATCGTCGAGAAGACCTACCCGGTCAATGTGCCGGTCGAGGCGATTGGTCAGGATTCGAACTTGATTATTACTTCCCCCATGCCAGAGTCAGTTTCACTGGTTTTGAGTGCGCCGCAGTCGGTCTGGGACCTGCCGCTCAATGAAGCGGATGCAGTTCGAGCGGTGGTTGACTTGTCTGGGCTGGAGCCTGGCACCTACACGCTGCCTATTCAGGTGCAAATTGTGCCGCGCCCGGTGCGCAAGGTGGTGCAGTCACCACTCAATGTCACCCTGACGCTCGAGCGCCTGGCAGTCAAGGAACTGCCCGTCGACCTGATAACCCGCGGCAGCCCGGCAACCGGTTATCTGGCAGGCGACCCGGTCATCACCCCGATAATGGTCACCGTTACCGGCCCGGCGACGCTGGTTGACCGTGTCACTCGGGTGCGCGCCACGCTGGATATCAACCAGGCTAACCAGACCATTAATCGCACGATTGGGCTGGTGGCATTGGATGCCAATGAAGCCGCAGTCACCGGTGTGACCATTGTCCCGCATGAGGTCTCGATCACGCAAGACATTTCGCAACGCTTCGGCTATCGCAATGTAGTGGTAAAGGTGGTGGTAACCGGGCAGGTAGCGGATGGCTATCGCCTGACCAATATTTCCGTCTCCCCGCCAGCGGTGACCGTCTTTTCTGCCAATCCACAGATAGTCAGTGACTTGCCCGGGTTTGTCGAGACGGCGTCATTGGATATCAGCGGCGCCAAGGATGATCTGGATGTATCGCTGGCGCTTGATTTGCCGGATGGCGTCTCGGTGGTTGGCGACCAGGTCGAGGTGCTGGTGAGCGTGGGTATCGCTGCCATTGAATCCAGCCTGACTCTGCCCAATGTGACGGTTGAAGTCACCGGATTGCAGCCTGGCCTGCGGGCTGCGGTCTCGCCTGAAAACGTGACCGTCATTATCTCTGGACCGGTAGCGCTGCTCGACCGGTTACAGGCGACGGATGTTAGAGTGGTGATTGATTTGGCTCAGTTTATCGCTGGCACCTATCAGGTTGAACCAGAGATCGAAATCCTCATTCCGGAACTGAGCGCGGAATCAGTCTTGCCGGAGACGATCGAAGTAACCATTACCCGGGGCACGACATTCCCAACGCCTCGCCCTACGCCTTAACCCAGGAGAATCATGCAAAAACCATTCGTAGCCCTGGTAGGGCGGCCTAATGTTGGCAAAAGCACTTTGTTCAATCGCCTGGCAGGTGAGCCGCTGGCGATTGTGGATGACACGCCGGGCACCACCCGCGACCGGCTGCTTTCGGAATCCGAGTGGAACGGACGGCCGTTTCATATTGTCGATACCGGTGGCATTGATCCGTCCGCTGGGGGAAAAGACCCGCTTTCGATTGGCTCGGCTGATTACATCGAGCAAATTCGCAGGGGCGCTGAAATTGCCATCCGCGAGGCGGATGTTGTATTGTTCATGACGGATGCATTGAGCGGGGTAACCCCGGCGGACAAGGAAGTGGCGCAAATTTTACGTCGCAACCAAAAAATTGTGGACGGCAGGCCTTACCCGCCGGTGCTGCTGGTGGTCAACAAGGCCGATAACGAAACTTTCCGCATGGGCGCGACCCAGTTTTACGAATTAGGCATTGGCGAACCGTATCCCATTTCGGCGGTGCACGGCACCGGCACCGGCGACCTGCTGGATGTGCTGGTGGAGTCTTTTCCACCGGAAGAAAAAGAGGAAGAGGACGATTCAGTCAAGATTGCGCTGGTTGGCAAACCCAATGTGGGTAAATCGAGCCTGTTGAACAAGCTAGTGGGCGAGGAACGCGCTATCGTCTCGCCGATTGCCGGTACTACCCGCGATGCAGTTGACACGAAGATAGATTACGATGGTATCCCGGTCACTTTAATCGATACAGCGGGAATCCGGCGGCGCGGCAAGGTCGAGCCGGGCGTGGAAAAGTACTCGGTCATCCGCTCGATGCGCGCCATAGAGCGGGCAGATGTCGCTTTGCTGATGATCGATGCTGTCACCGGAATCTCCGCGCAGGATGCGCATATTGCCGGGTACGTAATTGAAGCACAAAAAAGCACCGTGGTGCTGGTGAATAAATGGGATGCGGTCGAAAAAGACAACGAGACAATGCAGATTTACACAGAGCAGATCCGGCGCGATCTGAATTTTATTGCCTACGTACCGATCCTTTTCATCTCGGTCAAATCCGGGCAGCGGGTTGACCAGGTGATGCCGCTGGCGCTCAAAGTGCAGGAGGAGCGCCTGGCACGGCTGACTACCGGGCAGCTCAATCGAATCTTACAGGAAGCCCAGGACGCGCATGCCGCGACATCGAGCAGCGGGCGGTCGCTGCGCATCTACTACGGAACGCAAGTCCGCAGCGATCCGCCGACCTTTATGCTCTACTGCAACGACCCCAAAATGGCGCACTTCACCTATGTGCGTTACCTGGAAAATCAAATTCGCAAGGTTTATCCATTTTCGGGCACGCCCATCCGGCTGGTATTCAAGGCGCGGCGTTAGAGTTGGGTGAGAAAAATCACCAGAAAAATCACCAGGGGTTGACGGGCATGGATATGGGGTGGTAGAATACTCGAACAATTGATGCGGGGTAGAGCAGAGGTAGCTCGTCGGGCTCATAACCCGGAGGTCAGTGGTTCGAATCCACTCCCCGCTACTAACATGAACCGTAGTCCCTGGGGCTACGGTTTTTTGATAGGCCTGAGGGTCGATGGTTACGAAAAATCACTTTTAGGAGGATTTTTCGATGAACCGTAATCCCTCAGGCCTGTTATTTTCTCTTTGTATTGACGGTTTCGTCAAATACAAAACCGCCGAAGGCTTAAGCCAGCGGACGGTCGATTCGTATGAGTGGGTGCTGCAAAAGTGGCTGGAAAAGATGGGCGATCGACCGGTTGGTAAAATCACCTCTGCCGACGTGCTCGATTACATGACCTATCTGCGTACCGAGTATGTCCCGCATACTTTCGCCAAGCCGAACCCAGCACATGAAGCTTCGCCCCGTAAACTCTCCCCCAAAACCCTGCGAAACCACTGGGTTACTTTCAAAGCTTTCTTTGGTTGGGCGGTTGCCGAGTTTAAAATCAAGAATGCTATGGAAGGTATCCCTGGTCCACGCTACAAAGAAGCACCTGTGGCTGCTTTCACGCAGGATGATCTGGCTGCTTTGCTCAAAGCTTGTATCTACTCTCGTGAATACAATCCAATCAACAGACATAGCTTTGTCACTCGTCGGCCCTCTGCTAAGCGCGACGAGGCAATGATCCTCTTCCTGTTGGATACCGGTCTGCGGGCATCCGAACTCTGCAGCCTGAAAATCGGTGAAACGGATTTGCGAAACGGGAAGATTGTGATCAAGCACGGTGATGAAGGTGGCGCAAAAGGTGGCAAAGGGCGCACAGTATTCATCGGCAAGAGCACCCGCCGGGCGGTTTGGCGTTACCTGGCTGAGCGCGAGGACCGCGATGATCCAGAAGCGCCAGTATTTATCAACCGCGGCAATCACTCGTTTAATTCCAACAGCTTGCGCCATTTGATCGTTCGTCTGGCTGACAAAGCGGGTGTAAAAGGGGCTCATCCACATAAGTTTCGACATACCTTTGCTATTACTTATCTCCGTTCGGGTGGTGATGTGTTTACCCTGCAAGCCCTGTTAGGCCACAGCTCGCTGGATATGGTGCGGCACTATGCCCAGATCGCCGAGATGGATATCGAGCGAGTGCACCGTAAAGCCAGTCCAGTGGATAATTTGAGGTTCTAAGACGATCATTTTTCTCTACTCATAAGCTGGAGGATGGCTTTTTTGAGTCCATCCTCCAGCCATTCAGACGATTAACACTTTTGGGTAAGCCGGTCAATCTTGCAGGTTGGGCGAAGCTCACGAGATTCGCAACAATCCTTGCGAGCCAGAATGATTGAACCGTTGACCATGACTTCATAATCCAGGCAATCGCCGGGTTGCAGATCCAGCAGCGCACGAACCTTTTTGGGGATCGTGATCGCATTGGTCGCCGTAATAATGATGGGCCGTTTTTTCAAAGAATCACCTCCTTTCTGTTAGGTATTGTTTTCAAATTCATGATCCAGATCAGTCTGATCTCCTGAAACTCAACTGGAAACATGGGTTTTGCCCATAAAAAGAAGCACTGGCTTGCCACAAGAATGCATTCCACACTGTCATGATGGTTTCCTTTTCCAGCTTCCTGGTAAAGATAATCGGATAGCGTGGGAACGAAGTTGGGTGCTAATCCAAAAGGCCGTAATCCAGCCCAATGTAGAAGATACTTTAAATGGTTAAAATCGATAGACACTTGTGCCAATGAACGTCCTTGAACCTCACGAGAGAACTTCAAGAACAGCTTAACTTTGAGGTAATTCTGCCGTGCCAGCATTCCACACACCACGATTGACGACCCCTCCACACTTCGGGCATTTTCCCTTGAGATGACAGAGCTTGCCTTTGACAGGATGGATCTCTGCGTTTTGGATTTTGACGATTTCATTGCAGCGCAAACAAAACCCTTCCCCATCCTTAAGTTTCTGGGACGATTTGTATCTGGCTTTGCGGTGGCTGCCCACCCAGGCGGCGAATTGCTCACCGTTGATCCAGATGTGGTTCCATTCATCCCGGCTGTGCGGTGCGCCATGATTAAGCCAATCACGCAAGGTGGTTTCGGGTATGTCCAGGTCTTCGGCGATTTCACGCGGTGTATAAAGCATGGGCAGCAAGCCAGGTGCTTTGATAATGACATTCCTGGAAATACGACATTTTGAAGTTGTTTGGGTTTCTGACATTTAACTCCTTTCAAATTAGTTATTACACGTTGAAAACAACACGCGCCAGCCACGCCAACCCCTTAAGGGTATGGCATGGCTGGCGTATCCTTTTCCCATTGATAAGTGTTGAAAGAACCTTTTTTTGTTACCTTGATGCGCGGATCATTATTGAGTTTTGTAAACGCCCGATCAATTGTCCTCGCACTGCTACCGATTTGTAATACTGAAACGAGATCATTTTTTTTGAATTCCTGGTCAGGCTCTGCTTGCAGGTACTCAAGAAGGTCTGCATAAATCTGTTCCTGCTGACCTGGCACCCGACCCGAGTCAGAAACAGTTGTTTCAGAGAACCGGAGTGCGATGCTCTCTTCTGTGGATTCAATCTGAAACTGCAACTGCGACGGCGGCATAGATTCGCGCACCTTTTGCGGAATGATCATTCGCATCGAATTCGCTGAATTTTGGTTATCATGCGAAATCACAATCGCTGTATCTACAGAGCCCAGAATATCAGAGGAACCCCTCACTCGATACGAAAGATCAGTATTCCCTCCTTTATTGAGGTGGTGAATGAGAATGAAGGTTGTGCCGGTCTGGTTAGCGATTTCCCGAAGGGAGTTCATCATCGGTGAAATCTCAGCAACAGAATTTTCATCAGCACCAGGGATAAATTTGGCCATGACATCAAAAATGACTACCGATGCGTCCAGACGTTTAATCCGCTGTCGCAGCGCCAACACTTCAGAGGTTACTTTGAGATTGAGTGGGGAAAAATCAAAGACCAGGTCCGTAGGCGGTTGAATACCCCGTGCACGACACATCTTGATCACTCGTGAACGCATGCCCCGGTAGCTGCCATCTAGAAAGTGATACAACACTTTCCCTTGTGTCACCGTGCGGTTGTCCCATGCCAGGCCCGAAGAAGCAATTCCAATCGCCAGATCCAGTGCTAGAAAACTTTTTCCAGCTGCCGGCATCCCTGCGATAAGATTGATCCCACCAGCCATGATCCAATCCTTGAGCACCCAGGTTAGCTCACCCACATCCGACAAACATAACTTCTCTGCTGTCATAACCATTCGCTCCGTAGCTCCGGACAAGGCGGATGTACTTACAAAGAATTCCTCCATCTGCTGCAGTGCTTCAGAAAGAGGTTTATCTTGAATTGCATTACGAGCAAGATTGCTGGAGACTTCCAATGCTTTCCGCTTGAACGCCTTTTCACGTACGATCTTTGCGTAAGACTCGGCGTGCATAGAGGTGGGGGTAACGGAAAGCAACCCTATCAGGTAAGCAGGACCACCAATTTCCTTTAGTTGTCCACTGGTATTCAAAGCATTACACATGGTGACAAAATCAATCTGAAGTTCCGCTTCAGTGAGAAGGATCATCGCTTCCCAAATCCAACGGTGACGGATCAAGTAGAAGTGTTCCGCTTTCACACAAGTAGCCAGATCCACAAATCGATCAGGCGCTATCAGGATGGAACCGAGCAGAGCGCGTTCGGCATCAACATCACTGGGTGGAATGGGATCTGCCATAGAATGCTCCAAAAAGGTATAGAGATGACGCTCTTTCAACTAATTAACGAAAAAGCGACCTGCATAACAAAAATAATCTGTTATGCGGTCGCTCCAACGATTTAGAAAAAGTCCAAGGAGTTCAGCGACCAAACACTAAAAACATACTTCTCACCGGGTGGGATCCCGGTACCTTTTTATTCTACAAATAAATCAAGCCTAATCCAAGGTGGCCAAATCATTTTACTTGCTCAACAATTTGGACAGGCCGGAATTTACATCCATGTGCTGACGGCTTTCCAAGCATTGTCCAGGACAATCGCTCAACGGTTTGCCACCAGATATCCGGGATTTCGTACCACTCTGCACCGGCAGCGATCTTAGGAATATCCGAATCTGGAGCAGTGACTTTCGCCAGGCTGCCTTCTGGGTTGATGCCGACCGATGTGTATACGACTGAATAAATAGGTCCGATTGCTGCCAGCGAAAGCATCATCCCCCAACCACAGCGAGAAGGCTGCACACTTTTGGCGGCATCCAGGCGATCCGCCATAAACTGCCAATATGTCATGCCTTCAGGAGCCTGAGTAACACTCATTGGCTGGCTGCCGCGGTAGGCGATAAACAAGATGGCTGCCATAATGGTCAGTAGAAGAGCGCTTTTCATGACTTTGAAAATCAAGTGAAATATTTTAACCAGAAACATATTTTCCTCCGTGTCGATTATTTATCCGAAAACCAATCCCTGAATTGTCAGGTCAAGATCATCACTGTCTGGTGTAAATCCATTGTTGAGCGATACTCCACCTGCACGCAGAGCGGTTTTCAAAGCCCCAGCTCGCCGCCGTTCGGGAATATCCGCAAAGAATAAAAGTAGATCGTCGTCTTCGCCTTCTCTCAAGCTGAGGGTGAAACGAATTTGCCGAACATGGCAGGTCAGTCTGGGTCGTCCCCGCTTCACGTTCATCCTTACCCTTTCCGATTGTGGTTTTGAAACAGAGAAAGTTTCCATAAACCCCTCGCAATCGATTGAATGGGATCTTCTGCCAGGATGCCTTTGCCATTGAAAAAATAAGGCAATGAGTTTTTGAGCAGAATCGCTCCACCCCCAACCAGGATCACCGCCGTGAAACGCCGCCAGGCTTTGCCCCAACGTTTCTCGATTTCGCCAGTGACCTCACGCTCCCAAATGGGCAGCGCCTGAGAAATATCCAGTTTATTGGCGCGCAGGAGCGTATCCAGTTCGCCCAAGGAGTAGAGCTGCTGGCCGTTGACCAGTTCCAGCAGACGGCGCACTCCAGTGGTCGAACCACCTGTGAAGCGCTGAACCGGAACTTTCTCACGCACAACCAGCAGTTCGGTGGTATTCATGCCGATGGATACAACCCCGACCTCCTGGGTGTATGCGCTGCGCCGTTCAGGAACGATCTTGCCTTCGTCGTCGAGCACATAATCGAACAAAGCCCCTGCCGGTTGGGATGTAGCGCGAACTTCAACCACATTCAGGTGGTATTCCTGATCGTTGGCTTTCCAGGAGTGCTCAGCTTTCATCCAGCGCTGGATGCCTTCAACCGTTGTACGGGCATCATCTCCGGATAGGGTTTCAAGAGGCAATCCGCAGGTGATACTGATCGGCTGCGAATTGATGCTGGAGCGCTGGATCAAGCGGGTGAATGCACCATAAAAAAGCGCCAGCATTTCAGGTGAACCGGCGAAGCGGTCCATACTCAGGTTCTCGACCGGGCGGCCGCTGTCATGGGCGCAGCTGTCAACAAAGAATGTGCTTCCGGATGGGAGCGTAATACGCAGCGGCAGGCGTGAACTGCCCAAACCCAACATGCGTCCTACCAGCGGACCATTGTTGACCGCGACCTGCGAAATGAGCTGAATACTGTGCTGATTCCCGTGCAGCTTGAGCGCACCCATCCCCAGATCAAGTCCAAAATTCATTGTTTCTGTCATGCAATCTCCTTTTGTTACAAGATTAGTATTAACATGGAGCAATATTAGTTAAAAAAATCAACCTCTTCGGTTGAATTTATTGTAGCATATTACTCCAAGTTAATCAATAACTTATATTATATAATTGGGGGAATTATCTTTTATAAGGTCGACCGGCGTCATCAAATGCCCACTTACCCTGACCGCTATTTTGCCGATACACCCCGGCGCAGTAAGCCACATCCGCTTCGTCCAGGAGTGTCTTTCGACCATCCTTGCCCAATTGGCGGATCAAGCCTCGTTGCATCCAGCGGGTGAGCGTGGAGGTATTGAGTTTGTATTTTCGTCCCGCTTCATTGATGCTGATGGGCACGCCTTGCAACCCTGCATTTACCTGGTACTCTGGCTGGGCTTCTTTTGGAAGTAGATCGTTCACGCTTTGTTGGCTGACGCCAACAGTTCCATCTGTCATCACTGCCGCGTGAAGCTTCCCATCGTCGGCCAGCTGATAGATGGAATCCAAATCCACCCCGAGCTGCTTGGCTGCCTGCTCGGTGGTGATGAAGAATTCAAGGCGGGATTTGTCGAGTTTCAAATGCTTCTCTCAGAATACAATTTACTACAAGTTAATCATACAGTGAAAGTGAATGAGCGTCCAGAAAAAATTTACCTTCTCATAAGTCAAAAACGATTTATGATAATTTCTAGCTTAAATGCAAAAGGGAAGCGTCGCTTCCCTTTTGCATACGAAGAGTCTCCCTAGGATGGAATTATCGGATTGTCTATGTGGTTATCTTTAACCCTCCTTATATTTGACAATATGGCAGACTATCAAGATTGTTATCATCCACAGCGTCGGCTGCCGATTTAATATGGTACTGCCGGCAATAGGAACAATAATACTTTTCTACCCAGGCAGTTTTCCCACTTCGAGGACCATGTGTATAAAAGCGATCCCCGTTGGTCATCATTTGGATTACCTGCGGTAATGAAAACCGCTTATTATAGTGATCCGTGGTGGTTCCTACACCGATAGCTACAATGTGGGCATGCTGAGGAGGCTGAGAGGCTGGTTCTTGATTCGTACAGATTACGCGGTAAGTAGTCATAGTGGATTACCTTTCGTCGGTTGTGTATTCCGAATTTTTAATTCGGTTGAGGTTAATGGTTCTTGTCTTGGGGAGGGCATGGATCTTTGCCATAACTGTCTTTGTCCCGGATCGTCCCATCCTTTCCGTGAATGACCACCTCTGAACCCTGGTTCTTTGCAATTTCACGAGCGACTTCAATCGCCTGTGCTTGGGTGGAGGTCTCTTTCGTTATCTTTGAGTTACCTTCACCACGAACACCCCAATTGCCATTCGGCGCGGGCACAACATGTTGATTTTTTCCTGACATAGTTCACCTCGATATGCAAGATATAGTATTCAACGCACACTAATAATAGCATATATTTATCGAGATTGCAAGCTATAGTGGTCAATTTACCATTCGTGTTGACATCCTTAGTTTTTGCCCATATAATAAAATAGAGCTATCTCAACTTATATATAGAAGATGAGGTGTGAAATGGATGCCAAGGAGCTTGGACGTCAAGTCTTAGCAAAACGAAAAGAAAAGGGGTGGAGTCAGGAACAACTCGGGGAGATGGCTGATATCTCTCGAAATTACGTATCCCAAATTGAGCGAGGTGAAGCAGATAGTATTTCTATTAAAGTTATTAACAAGTTGGCAATCGCTTTAGGCGTCTCACCCACTGAGCTCGGTGAATCTTCATCTCCTTCCACTGTCATGATTCCACCTTCTTTACGGGAATTTGGTCTTCAAGATAACCTACCTTATGAAGTAATTGATAAATTGGTAAATATTCCAAGACGGGGGAAAGAACCAAAAACTGTTGCCGAATGGCGAGCATTATATGAGGCAATCAGCTCATTTATTGATGGGGATAAAAAAGAATGACTTTTATCGATCCGGGCAAAATGTTCATAAAGACATTCGGTAAGATTGAGACAGCAAAAGATATCTTTGCCTATGTCGATTTCTTACGAAATGAATCAGGCTTGGATGGATTGATTCCGGTGGATCTTGCTCGCATCTCTCAACATTTTCAGATTCCTGATCCCATTAAAAGGCCATTACCTGGCCAACAAGGGCTATTGGTAGATGCTAAAAATGGAATCATTTTGATCAACTCCAATGACCCGTCGAGCCGGCAGAAGTTTTCACAAGCCCATGAGTTGGTAGAGTTGCTTTTTAATGCACTACCGAACGGAAAAATTTTAGGCAATGGCTGGATGTTGAAAAGGCCAGGTGGTTTTAAAGAATCAACGAAAGAATATTTGTGCAATTGGGCGGCTGCGAATCTGCTGATGCCACCGGACTATGTTTATAATCGGATAAAACAGTATGGTACAAATTTTGGTTGTGCCAGGGTAATTTCTGATGAATGCGAAATTTCATTATCTGCAGCACTGGTCCAGCTTGCGCGAATAAGCCCTGGAAATCATTCGGTTGTTTTATGGACATTGAAAAATAAACCATCAGAAATAAAGAGCAAGGTCCCCGATAATCAATTAGGTTTATTCGATAACAACAAACCTGAACCAGCAAAGAAATTACGTGTAGAGTGGTCAATGGGAAGCCAAAGTGCCCCATTTATTCCGAAAGACAAATCAGTCGAAGAATCTTCACAAGTGTATGAAGCTTTGAGAACAGGTGCGTTCACCTCGGGAAAAGAGAGATTATGTTTGGACGGCCGAAAATCAGCCTGGTATCAAACCCAAAATCTTCCTTTCAACCTCGAAGGTGAGACACAAGTATTATCATTGATAGAATTTCTGGGTTAGGGGAAATCATGGCGATTAACACTTTAGCTGCGTTACTTTCCCAACCCTATGATTGTTTACTTCTCGTTCATCCTTATATCCAAATTCTTGAAAAACTATCAACTGAAATTCAAGGACTGGGGGTTTCACACTTGAATATTAGTAAGGAGTTGAGCACCTCTCTCATGACCGTTTCAGCGAGTGAGCGCAGCCGTTTTTCGCAAAAATGGTTGATTGACACCATTGCTACATTCCAAAACGGTCCAGTTTTATGCACGTGCCCTGATTTATTGTTTGATCCCTCTCTCAAAATTGATCCGCTGTCACTAATCCGGCAGGTTGCCCGATTCAAGCAATTGATAATCCTGTGGCCTGGAGAATATTCTACAAATACTCTTTCCTATGCTGTCCCGGAACATCATCATTTCCGAACCTGGAAAGTAACCGATTCATTGCTTCGGCAGCCCGTAGTGTTGATTCACCAAATTTCCGCCTCACAAGGAGCGTAAAGCCATGCTATATCGAGACCTCATCCAATTCACTCCCATCGAAACAATTATTCAACTGCGAGATGCTGAAAAAGAATCTGCTGCAAAGAACCTGGTGCAGACCTATGTCATTTCAGATGCCATGGCGAATAAGCTGGTCGATATGGCCTTCCCCCAGCTTCAATTTGACCGACCTCAAGATAACAAAGGTATTTTAATCGTTGGCAATTATGGCACTGGAAAGAGTCACTTGATGTCCGTGATTTCTGCTGTGGCAGAAAGATCCGAACTTAGGGAGCAACTAACCAATGAAAGAGTGAAAGATGCCGCCAATAGCTTTGCAGATAAATTTAAAGTAGTGCGCGTCGAAATTGGGAGTGTGACCCGCGGGTTGCGGGAAATCTTATTGGATGAACTGCAAGTTGCATTAAGTTCCTGGGGAATTTCTTTTGTGTTTCCGCCAGCTGACCAGGTGAACAATAATAAAACACTGATTATCCAGGCAGTGGCAGCCTTTCAGGAAAAGTATCCCGGAATTGGCATCTTGTTGGTTGTCGATGAGCTGCTGGATTATCTACGGACCCGCGAGCAACGCGCCTTGATTCTCGATCTGGGCTTTTTAAGAGAATTAGGGGAAGTAGCTGCATCTTGCCCATTTCGGTTTATGGGTGGCTTGCAAGAGACACTGTTCGAAAACCCGCGGTTCAGTTTTGTGGCAGAACAACTTCGAAGAGTAAAAGATCGTTTTGAGCAAATCAATATTGCGCGCGAAGATATTACCTTTGTCGTTTCACAACGCTTACTCAAAAAGACCGACGCCCAAAAAGCTCAGATCGCTGATTATTTACGAAAATTTGCACCCCTGTATAAATCCATGGCCGAGCGCATGGAGGAATTTGTGGATCTATTCCCAATTCATCCGGTTTACGTGGAAACATTTGAAAACCTTGCCATTGCTGAAAAACGCCAGGTCTTGAAAACTTTCAGTACTGCCATTCGATCGGTCTTGGATCAGGAAGTACCGCCCGATCAGCCTGGTTTGATCTCATATGATCAATATTGGAAACTGATTCAAGATGATCCCAGCCTGCGTAGTATTGATGATATTGCCAAAGTAATTGAGAAAAGTAATATTCTTGAGGGGTTGATTCAAAATGCATACACACGTCCCAACCTTAAGGATTTAGCCATCCGCATCATTCGTGCACTCAGTGTGCAGCGTTTAACGACTAGTGATGTCTTTATTCCCCTGGGTGTGACTGCAGAGGGTCTGCGCGATGGGTTGTGTCTCTACCAACGACTACCGCCTGAGATGAATAATGCTGAATTTCTACTCGATCAGGTTCAGGTGGCGCTCAAAGAGATGATGAAGACAGTTCAGGGTCAGTTCCTTTCTTACAACCCAGAAAACGGTCAGTATTACCTGGACTTGAAAAAAGCGGTAGATTTTGATCAGAAAATTCATGAACGCGGCGAGTTCATGGATAAGTCTGACCTAAACACCTATTTTTACGATGCATTACGTCAGGCACTCAATTTGAGTGATACAACCTATTTGACTGGTTACAGTATCTGGTTCTATGAACTGCCATGGGCAGACCACAAAGTCACCCGTCCTGGTTATCTATTCTTTGGTCCGCCCGATGAGCGCACCACCGCCCAACCTCCACGCGATTTTTATATTTATTTCCTTCCGCCATTCAAGGATCCTTCCTGGAACGATCAAAAATTACCAGACGAAACGATCTATTACCTGACCGGACTGGATAATGACTTTGAAACTAAAATCCGTCTTTATGCTGGTGCGCGGGCAATGGCAAACGAATCCACAGAATATCGCTTGGAATATGCCAACAAAGCTGAAACTTATTTCCGCGGTTTGCTGCGTTGGCTGCAAGAACATATGGTCGAGAAATTGCATATTGTTTATCAGGGTGTGGATGAACCCATTCAAACCGTTCTCACCCGCATGCGCAGTACCGCCAGCCAGAATTTAGAGGAATTAATCCGCTTGGTTGCCTCTCATTTGTTCGCGCCTGAGTTTGCGGATCGCTATCCAGATTACCCAAAATTCCAAAGGTTGAGCCAGCCAGTAACCGAGGTTGCCCGAGCGAACAGCGCGATGGAAGCTATTCGCAGATTATGCGGTCGTAGCTCCAATTTGGGCTCTGGTGTTTTGGAGGGACTGGGAATTCTCGACGGGCAAGGTAATATTCACCCTTACGACTCCCCCTACACCAGCTATTTTTTGAAGCTACTCAACGATAAACCCGAAGGACAGGTCATTAATCGCGGTGAAGTCATCGAAATTGTCGCCGGCGGACTTCAGCCAGTGGAAAAAGATCTCAAATACCAGTTGGAGCCGGAATGGGTGTCGGTGATCCTGCTGGCATTAGTTTATAACGGCGATGTCGTCCTCAGCCTGGATGGGCGTGAGGAACTGGATGCCAGTACACTGGAACGCGCCATGACTCGCTCTATGACCGATATTGTCAATTTCCGCTTTTATAAACGCCCACGCAGCCTTCCGATCAACCTTTGGACCATGATCTTTGAAGGTCTGGGTCTCCAGCCAGGGCTGATACGCGACGAAAACACGCGCGAGACAGCCATCCCAGAACTGCAGCGCTTGGTGCATTCTGAATTGGAGCAAGTGGTGGTGCTGCAAAATCGTTTGGAGCAAGGCGCTCAGCTATGGAATACTCCTGTATTTACTGACCGGTTGACCTTCGTGGTGGAAGAGGGAACCGTTGTGGGCAGTGATGCACCCGATTTTTCACTTTCGGTGATGGATCTTCTGCCTGGTCTACGCGGTTACAAACAATTTTTGGAAGAACTGAATAAATACACCACGGTGGGAAAGCTGCGCAACCTGCGCTATACCCCGGTCCAAATTCAGGAGTATTTAGAATTCCGCGAGGTAGTACAACGCGCTCGCCAGCTTCTGGATGCCATCAACCAACTGCAACCTTTCACGACTTACCTGGTCGAAGCACAGGCAAACTTACCGGAAGACCACGCCTGGACCCAGCGTGCTCGCCAGGTGCAAAAACAAACTCTGGATTCCATTCGGCGTTTTGGAAAAGGCAGAGAGACCTTTGATCAACAGGCCTCCATGCGAGAATTGATGAACCTGAAGCAGGAATATGTTGCCGTTTACAGTGACCTGCACCGTAAAAACGTGTTGACTGCGAGCGGCGATGATTTACGCCAGCGCTTGTACCATGATGCTCGTTTTGAATCGATGCACGCTCTTTCTGGCATTGAGCTGCTGACACGAAGTGGTGATTTTGAATTCTGGAAACAACAGCTTACCGGGTTACTTAGCTGCCGCGAATTTCATGAAGGCGCGATTGCCGATTCCCCCACCTGCCCCTATTGCCACCTACGACCGGCACAACACCGGGGAGCGGCCAATTCGGATGCATTAGTTCGTTTGCTGGATGAAAAACTGAGCGACTTGCTCAAAAACTGGCGCAAAGCGCTGCAAACGAACCTATCCAGTGAAACCGCTCAGCACAGTCTGGAGGCTATGTCGCCAGCGGAGCGCAAGCCGATTGAGGAGTTTTTGAAACAGAACGACGAAGCAGAAAGTGTGCCAACAAACTTTGTGCCCGCAGCCATTCAAGCCTTGCGCGGGATCCAGGCCGTTACCATTCCTGTGGATACGCTAATGCAAGCACTTAAAACAGGTGGCTTGCCTTGCACCCGTGAAGAGTTGCAAAACCGTTTCAAACAATTCCTGGATCTACAAATGCGCGGTCATGATGCAGGCAATACGCGTTTAACCCTGGATCAGTAAGGAAAAACCATGATCGGTATCCTGGCATATGGCTCATTAATCGCTGATCCCGGATGGGAGATCCTTGAACAAACCAGCAATTTGATTCGCTCGGTTGAAACTCCATTTCCAGTGGAATACGCACGCCGAAGCAAAACCCGCGCGAATGCTCCAACGCTTGTGCCCGTTCCATTTGGCAAAGGTGATCCGGTGCAGGCGGCTGTGATTGTTTTGAAGAAGGAGTTTTTGCTGCAACAAGCCATGGACATTCTCTATCGTCGGGAAATCCATCGAATTGGCGATACTCGTAAGGTTTATTATGAACCAGATAGCCAGGATACACAAAAAATGCGAATCGTTCAACTTCACGAATTCGCCGAAATAGACACGGTCTTGTACACAAAATTGGCGACCAACTTCCAGCCAATCTTGGACGACGAATATAACGATCATCAAAAATCTGATTTGTTATGCACTGCTGCTTGCGAAAGTTTGACAGAGGAAACATTTCATACTTGCCAGGATGGAATCCATTACCTGAATGCAGCCATTCATTCTGGCGTAAAAACCCGCTTGACCGAATTGTATGCACAAGCGATTTTAAATGCTGCTGGGCATAATGTTGTTGACCTTGCAATAGCTCGTGCCTTAATCGCGAAATCCAGAGGGTTATGACCTGGAAACACCCGCAGAAGATTGGATATAGAAGGAGTTTTCCACATGAAGCAGCTAAATTGGAATGAGATTCAGAATTTGGCGGATCGAAATGCAACCCTGCTCACGAAGACGAGGATTCCATTTCAAATCATCGCAGCGTCTGAGACTGCATTGACAGTTCGCGTTCGTTCCGGTGAAGAGCATACAATTAGCCGCGCCAATTTAGAAAAAGCAATTGAGAAGATTCAAACTGGTGTGGTTTTGAGCGGCCCCATGGATTATCGTAACCTGATCGCGGATGACCGTCCAGCCTATGCTTGGGCAATTTTGAAGCATTTGGGATATTTTTAGAATATAAGAAGCTTTACTTGGCTAGGTTTTTATATTTTTTTACCTATTTCTAGCAGAGTCTTTATGGTTTGCTTGTATTGATGTATTACAGTCGCAAAAATTATTGACTTTCAAATTGAGGATCTGTTATGGCAAAGAAAAAGCGGCACGTGCCTAAGTCCAAAGAAATAGATCATACTATGTTAGACAAACATACCCGATTGGGGAGTAAACTCTTACCGCCCATGGCTCAATTACCAAAATTGAATCCGTCCTCATGGAAAGATGAGCGTATGCCTGAGATGATTTGGGCTGCCCTTCTGTTTACTCAACTTCCTAGAGAAATGGTGTTCACTAAAATACACGAATTAGCAAATTTTATTCAACAATTTCATGAAACAGAGAATCCTCCTTTCAACCTTACTCTTTCTGGAATTGATCAGTTCCAAGTTGAGCATAAAGCTGAATTCTTCAAAATTCTTATTAATAGTGAAGAATTTAAAAAAGCATTATCACCACTATTATTGTTTGATTCTTTACCTGGAAGGGAAACATGGAACCAATATTTAAACAACCAAAATCTTAATTGGGAACCCCTTATGGTTGCAGTCGCCAATTCGCTAGATCACCAATCTCAAGTTTCAACAGATTGCAGATGGGTACGTGTTGTATCATTAATTGCTGCAGGAAAGTTAATGCTTCCATCCCGTGAAATGATTGATGAGATAGCATATTATCCTAATCGCGGTGACCAAAGGCACGTCAGACCTTCGATTCGAGCTACAGAGATAGCTCTTACGGATTTGTTTGAAGTGAATAATTCAAACTGGCCATCTAAGTTCTGGAGAGAGTGTTTAGACAAAACTAAATGTTACTCTTTAGCAAGATCAAATGAAGGCTTATTAAAACCTGGAACAACATTAGAAAAAATTAGTTCTGTTTACAATGAATTATTACAACAATGCCTAAAAACGAGAGTAACCACTGCAGTAGACGTAAAACATGAAACGACTTTTGGAATTGCTTTTTATTCTCTCAGATTGCTAACGGAATTAATGCGTATTAATGCAAGTCAAACTATTTCTGCTCAATTAGTTCTTCGTACCCTTGTTGAATGTTTCATCACATTAGCTTATCTTGTAAAAAAGGACAGTGAGACACTTTGGAAATCTTACCGTGTATTTGGTGCGGGACAAGCAAAATTGGCATACCTCAAACTTGAAGCCAGTGAAGATTCGCCAAATAATGTTGCCATTGAAACTTTAAAAGAATTGGCAAACGAGGATCTTTGGGAAGAGTTCTTACCAATAGAATTGGGACATTGGGATAAAGCCAATCTTAGACAATTAAGTGAAGAAGCAAATGTCAAAGACATATATGACCGTTATTACTCATGGACGTCTTCTTACCTCCATGGACACTGGGGTCCAATCAGAGATACAGTTTATGATACTTGTGGAAACCCACTGCACCGTTTACACCGGATACCGATAAATCAAGTACACCCATTACCAGATGTTCTACCTGATGCGTGTATGATTATTGATCGAATTCTCCAAGTAGTATCAGGTTGTTATCCAACCTTAAAGCTATCAATCAGTTCAGAAGATCATCCAAGAAGTTTTTCAGGAGAATTACATGAATGACGAACATCAACCCGAACTGATCCCACAAGCCGATGACAAACTTTCGCCAGAGGAACAAGCGAAACGCGAAGAATATCGCCGGCGACTGGCAGAATATCTCAAAGACCCAGCCTTTCGAGCCATCGAGGGCTTTCCCATCGGTTCGGATGAAGACATATTGGCGTTATCGGACCCGCCCTATTACACTGCCTGCCCCAATCCCTTCTTACCGGAGATCATCACTCAGTGGCAGCAGGAGCGGGAAGATACTCGCAAGAAACTGGGCTTGAAAGAGGACCGCTACCAGCGTGAACCGTTCGCCGCGGATGTCTCGGAAGGCAAGAACGACCCGATCTACAACGCGCATTCCTACCACACTAAGGTACCGCATAAAGCCATCATGCGCTACATCCTGCACTATACCGACCCGGGCGATATTGTTTTCGACGGGTTTTGCGGCACAGGCATGACTGGTGTGGCCGCCCAGCTATGCGGAGATAAGAAGACCGTGGAATCACTGGGCTACAGGGTGGATGAAAAAGGTGTGGTCTGGGAGGGTGGCAAAGCCATCTCGCGCCTGGGGGCACGCAAGGCGGTGTTGAACGACCTCTCGCCGGCTGCCACCTTTATTGCTTACAACTACAACACCCCGGTTGATGCAGTGACTTTTGAGAATGAAGCGAAACGAATACTTTTAGAAGTAGAGAAAGAATGCGGGTGGATGTATGAGACCTGGCACCCCAACTGCGAAGCTCCCAACCGGGTGAAGGGCAAGATCAACTATACCGTCTGGTCAGATGTGTTCGTCTGCCCGAACTGCGGTAAGGAGATGGTTTTTTGGGACGTGGCTACGGATAGAGATGGCGCCAATATAAAGGATGCATGGAATTGCCCAGACTGCGGAACATTGGTAGGTAAAACCGCCAATAAAGGCAGCGGGGCATTGAAAGTAGAGCGCGCCTGGGAAACCCGGTTTGACCAGGAATTGAAGCAGACCATACGCCAGGCAAAACAAGCACCAGTTTTGATAAATTACAATGTTGGTAAAAAACGTTATGAGAAGCAACTCGATGAAAATGATCGGAGTTTAATTGGGAAAATTGAAGAGACGGTTATTCCTTATAAAATTCCAAATGATCGGATGCTTGAGGGATCAGAAAGCAGAAGAAATGATGGGATTGGATTAACCCATGTTCATCATTATTATACTAGGCGTAATTTAATCTCACTGGGAACTATTTATTCAAAGTTGATGAATAATAAAACTCATTTACGCCACTTTTTAATATTTACCTTTGAACAAGCGGTTATGGGAATGTCAAAATGGGCTCGTTATGTGCCAACTCATTTCTCCCAAGTAAACCAAGGATTGAGCGGAACTCTGTACATAGGTTCTCAAATTGTTGAAGCTTCAATGGAATATATCCTTACTGGAAAAATATCAAGATTGGGTAAAATGCTTGCAGGATTTATAACTGAAGAGGAGGCAATTTCCACTAGCACTCAATCTTCGGCGAAATCGCTATCCATTTCTAATAATTGCTTTGATTATGTTTTTGTCGATCCTCCATTTGGAGCGAATCTTATGTATTCAGAATTAAATTATTTAACAGAGGCTTGGTTAAATATTCTTACTAACAATCAATCTGAAGCTGTAATAAATGAAGAACAACATAAAGGGTTATTGGAATACCAAAGTCTCATGCAAGAATGTTTTGAGCAATTTCACCGTATTCTCAAACCGGGTCATTGGATGACAATAGAATTTCACAATTCGCAGAATTCTGTTTGGAATTCTATACAAGAAACATTACAGCGTGCTGGATTTGTCATTGCTGATGTGCGTGTATTGGATAAACAAGGTCTATCCTTTAAGCAATTAACGACTACTGCAGCTGTCAAACAAGATTTGATCATTTCCGCCTACAAACCCAACGGCAACCTGGAAGAACGATTTAAACTCAAAGCTGGGACAGAGGACGGCGCCTGGGAGTTTATCCGCTATCATTTAGGCAAGCTGCCGGTGGTCAACGAATCAAATGGCACCGCTATTGTCAACGCCGAACGCCAGGCATTTTTACTTTACGACCGCATGGTAGCCTTTCACATCCAACGCGGGGTGATGGTGCCGCTCTCCTCGCCAGAATTCTACGCCGGGTTGGACGAGCGCTTCACTCGCCGAGATGGTATGTATTTCCTCCCCGACCAGGTGGCAGAATACGACCGCGCCGTTCTTGATTCAGGCAAACCCACCCAACTCTCGCTCTTCGTTTCTGATGAAAAAACCGCCATTACCTGGCTCAGACAACAGCTCGATCCATCCTCTGCCGGCGAACCCAAAACTCAGGGCGACCTGACCAACGACTTTAACCGAGTGATGAACCGCGCTAAGCATGAGCAGCCCCTGGAATTGATCGAGATACTCAAACAGAACTTCCTGCAGGATGAAAATGGCAAATGGTATGTACCCGATCACAATAAAGCCACTGACCTGGAAAAAGTGCGCCAACACACCCTGCTAAAAGAATTTAAGGATTATTCGGAAAGTAGTGGTCGTCTGCGTCAGTTCCGTACCGAGGCGGTACGCGCTGGCTTTGCCGACTGTTTCAAGCGCCAGGAGTATGAAATCATCGTCACGGTTGCTGAACGCCTACCCGAAGATGTGCTGCGCGAAGATCCTGATCTACTGATGTACTATGACAGTGCGCTGTTGAGGAAGAAGTAGGGGTTTAAGGAGATGAAGATGATGGGGCATAGTCGTCAAACATTTGACATTTCAACTGATTCATGCTATAAAATAAGCACATCCCCCCTGCTCTTTCGGGTGCAGGGTGCGAGGCGGCGAATAACCGCCTCTGCTTATTTAAACTGGATGGTAAGCCTATGACAGCAGGGGGAATCCAAATTCCATCGGTAGTTTATGTGGATGGTTTCAACTTATATTATGGAGCAGTAAAAGGAACATCCTATAAGTGGCTGGATATTTCTAAGATGGTTCAATTACTCCTCCCAAAAAATCAGATTCTCAAAATTAAATATTTTACGGCTCTGGTAAATTCTCGCCCACAAGACCCTGACCAACCTCTTCGTCAACAAATGTACTTAAGAGCATTGAAAACTATCCCTAATTTAGAAATCATTCCAGGCCATTTCTTGTCACACGAAGTAAGTATGCCGTTGGCAAACTGTCCACCAGGGAAGCAACAATATGTTAAAGTGATTAAGACTGAAGAAAAAGGTTCTGATGTCAATATTGCCACTCACTTATTGCATGATGGTTATCAGGGCTTATATGGTATCGCAATCGTTATTAGCAATGATTCGGATTTGGTCGAAGCCATTAGAATCGTCCGAAATGAACTTAAGAAAGGTGTGATTGTTCTTAATCCTTTCAAAAATACACCCAGCCAGGAATTGAATAAGGTCGCCACTTTCGTAAAACCTATCCGCCAAGGTGTTTTAGCTGCAAGTCAATTTCCAAGTCCAATAAAGGATTCTAACGGTACCTTCAATAAACCGCCTAAATGGTAAATGATGATGATCGATGACATATTGAACTTGTTTCCTCCCCATACCCACCCGCTGACGCTGGTAAGTGATCCAGACCGGTTTCTGTCTGGTGAAACGGTGGTGTCGGAATTGGCGAAGCGCGGCTTTCAAGTTATCCAAGAAGATGATCCTGTTTTCTTGCATCACCGCGTGGAAGAAGCTCGTCCCTTTACACAAGAGCATCCGGTTATCATCACCACTACTGGTGATCTGGAAAACATGCCTTATGATATCTATCAACCTGCCTATCGGTTGAGCCTTTCATTACACCAGTTTTTCCCCAACCTGGCCTACCCGGTGCTGCAAACACTCAATCCGGATCAAATTGAAAAGCTGGCATACTGTCAACCACCAGCTGAAATATTGAGCCGGCAAAAAACCATAGATTACTTGCTGCATGAGGTCTTTGACGTTGATCCTGTTGCAATAAGCCAACCGCACGCGCTAATTGCCTGGTTGAATGACTATCATCACCGTCAATCACTTCTTTCAGAGCTTCTACGTTCTAGCCTGGTTGAACGCTTGAAACGCTACCCAATATACCGAGATTGGGAGATCAATCTTCTGGTTCGTGACGTTCAGGCTTTCACAGATTTCATCCAACACCAATGGCAGGAATCTGTTGAGCAATCCTTGTCAGGCAGACAGGTCAAAGAAACCGCATCTGAATACCACGTTTACTTTGACCGCAACCCTAAATTGCAAGACCTGATACCGGGTCTAGTTCGCTGGGGAACTATTCAACCACTGGAAATCGCTGATAAAAAAAGTTTACCCAACTGGGCGCAACCCGGCGTTACACAGGTTGATGTGCGCATTCACCGCTTCACAACGCTTGTGGAAGATTTAGATAACCGTTTTACGACAATGAAATCTGACACGCATGTACAAACGGACTGGAATGCCTGGTATGAATTTGCTCGAGATTGGGCAGAACTGTGCAACTATCGTTCACAAACCGATCTCACCATCCAGTTGTCGCAAAAAGAGACTTTCCGGAGACTGGTTCGTGATGTAGATCCGTTTTTTGCAGCTTGGTTGAGAAACAACTATGGCCCTCTTGGTGCTCAACGTCTGCCCAAACCACATCATGTTCATCATATACCGCATTACCTGGCTTACCTCCGCAATCTTGGCCAAATTGAGCGGATTGTCCTACTGGTTCTGGATGGATTATCTCTGACCGATTGGCAAGTGATTAAGTCCGTGTGGGTAAAGCGGCATGCGAATTGGGAAATGAAAACCGAGACACTTCTCGCCCAGGTTCCCACAATCACTTCCATTTCCAGATATGCATTGATTTCTGGACTTCGGCCGGCAGATTTCTTGACTGATCTAGACCATTGTGTATCGGAAGCTCGCGCCTGGGAATTGTACTGGTCTAGAGAAGGAATCCCAGAAACTGCTTGTAAGTTGTTACCGCTTTCTTATGATCGGCAAATTGACCAACAGCCTGAAATGCAGGATCCGAGGGTAAATTTCTGGTGTTTAATCGATGATACACCCGATAAACTGGCGCATAATGCCACCCTTGGTGCAGCCGATCAACAATCCTCTCTCCGGCTATGGCTGGACCCAGCTCACGATCAAAATTCACTACCGCTCGAAAAACTAATCGACTCGTTTCTGGATCGAGATTATTCAGTGTTTATTGCCAGCGATCACGGACACGTGGAAGCCACGGGGTTTGGTCAACCATCTGAAGGATTGCTGGCACAGACACGCGGAAAACGAGCCAGAATTTACATGGATAGACTGGCAGCTTTGCGGGTTAAAAGCGCTTTCGCAAATACCATTCTGTGGGACAACGATGGGATTTTGCCAGATCAGATGACAGCACTAATTCCGGCGGGACGAGATGCCTTTGCTCCCAGCGGAGAAGTCGTTGTTACTCATGGCGGTATTTCAATCGATGAAGCGATTGTCCCTCTTATTCAAATATCGAAAGCGAGTTCTTAATGGATAAAGGTATTGGATTCAGCCGAACGATAATGTTGGATTGGTTGGATGTAACTGCATCCTTGTGTGTTCAGAATTTTGAACCGCTCAAAATCAGGCAGCATTTGGCTGAAACGATTTCAGGAACTGTTCACGGGATAGATGCCCAGCGGAAAACAATCGATGTATTATCGGCAATTTGGGTGAAGACAGAAAAGAGTGTCCCGCAAATTCGACGGCAAGCTTTAGCCATATTTCCAACACTGTCATCATCCGAAGAGCGGTTGTGGCTCCATTATGGCATGACGTTGGTTTGTTACCCGTTTTTTCGAAAATGCACAGCAGCCATTGGCCAGGTCAGCCGGACTGACGAATTAATCACTAGAAAAGTGATCAAAGACCGAATCGCTGGCGATTATGGACATCTAGGTGCATTGGACCGATCAGTAGAACGCATTATCGCTTCGTTAACCAATTGGGGAGCACTTGGCAATACTAATCAGAATGACAAATATCAGATTTCATCAAGGAAGTTTCAATCTACTGATATCATGCAATGTTGGTTATTATCATGTGCCCTCTTTTCTCATCCTTCAGAAGCAATTCCATTTGACGATTTGGTACATTTGCCAGAACTGTATCCTTTCAAATTCACGATTGGCGTGGATAATCTGCGAAGGGATTCACGGTTTGAGGTTCAACGCCAAGGCGGTGGGCTTGAGATGGTGAGAATGAATTAATAACTGGTCATAGGATGTCATAACGTTTTTATGATGTTTGGATTTGTAAGAAGATCGACCTGTTCCCTCACGCACACCGTTCCCCCTTAAGGCACTAGGGGAACAACCGGGAGAGAACAGTCGGCTAGGTCGTTCCCCTTACCGCCCGCATTAGGTTAAAATAATCGTTCGATAAATTTTTATTCAAAGGAAGGTTCCCGACAACACACTTACCATCACCCTCAACACCTGGATTATTTCCGACACGCATTTCTTCCATGAAAACATCGGAAGATACTGCAACCGCCCCGAAAACTGGCAAGAGCTGATCACCAAAAATTGGAATGAGTTGATCTCCACGAACGAAACCGTCCTTCACCTGGGCGATTTTGCATTGGGAAAGAAAAGCAATTTCGACCTGTTAATCAGTATATTGAATGGAAGGTTATTTTTAATCCAAGGTAACCATGACCGCCTAAGTCAAACTTATTGCGAAACCCATGGCGTGACCCTGATCAAGGATTCAATACAAATTGAACTGGAAGATCGAGTGAAGCTGATCTTTTCACACCGTCCGTTTGTTCCGTTGGAAGACGGATGGATTAATCTTCACGGGCATATGCATAATGTTCCACCGCCTCCTGAAGGCTCTATTCTTGGACCCAACCATATCAATATGAGTGTTGAGGTCAGGGAATACCGTCCCTGGCGGTTGGGTGAGATTATCAATTTGAGGAAACTTCCTCCCACATAGAACGATGTTTCACCCCGTTACACCGTTCCCCCTTAGGACTCTAGGGGATCGAAGTGGGAAGAACGATGTGCTGCACCATTCCCCCTAGCTTGGATAATTTTTCCTGCACAAAAAAAGCGGGCGATTTGTTTGTGCCTAAAATAGAAGCTAATCAGCACTTGTTGAACGATAATTTTGATCTCAAGACAGCTCTGAAATCCAATTAATAAAACCACTTCCAAGACTATTGGCCGGACTTTTAACTCTATAGGATATTTTATGCCTCCGCATCAAAAAGAATGCTCCAGAAACCGTCCTGTTGAATCAACGTCAGAGGCAGGGTCTGCGGCAACGTCTGCGGCGTGTCAACAGGACGTCTGCGGCACGTCAGCACCGACGCAGACGGTGTTAATTGCCGAAATTGAGTAGAGTGAATTTTCAGAGAACACCGGCAAGAATGATTATTTGGTAAGAGGTCTACGGAACATGGAGATAATAGTGGGGCTGTCTGGAAAGAATGGCCAGACAGCCCCTGTTTATTTGCCGGGCTCGAGCGCCGGCCGGGGCAACGCCCAAGATAAATTGGTTTTTCCGACTTGTAATTAGTGAAATTTATGACTAAAATAATAATCGTGGGGTAATAGGTAAAGATTCATTTTCACACCAATCTTGAACCTGTTCGAAGCAAGAGGTACTGCCAGGGTTCCTGGTAGAGGGGTAAGGGGCCGAACAGGCGCAGATTGGCCATGTCCGGATGGTCTTGTCCGTACATTAAAATCCTATACTACTGAATTGAAACCCAATACAATTTAGAAGGGGGGTAATCATGTTCTGCTCTCATCTTCTCAATGCTTTTCACTGGATCTTGGTTTTTCAACTCATCTTCCAACCCATCGTAACTACCTTACCACAACCTCGAAAAACGTTAGCACAGTCGATACAAATACCCTCAGCCAGCAGAACAGAAGCTGGCCAAAAGCCATTTCTCGCCGACAGCGCAAGAAGCGCATTGGCTCAACAGTTCCATCCCCTAGACAGCCCTACCCGTAGTGCTCTCGCCAACCTCAGCCGGCTGCCGCTGTCCTTCATCCCCAACGCCGGGCAAACAAATCCCGCGGCGCGCTTTCTGGTCAAAAGCCTGGGCGGGACCCTTTTCTTTACACCCACAGGGGTGGTGCTGTTATTGCCCAACCCCAAGAACGTTCTCAATCCGGATGCCCCGGGAGGAAGAGAAACCCGCTTGGACCGGCTCCCTGCCAGTGCGGTGTGGATTCAATACCTGGATTCAAACCTGAGCGCACAATTGACCGGCGCCGATCCACTTCCCGGTGAGGTGAACTACCTGATGGGCAATAACCCAAAAAAATGGATGGCCCATCTGCCGACCTACGCGGGCGTCGACTATCACGAACTGTATGCCGGTATCGACCTGCGCTATGAGGGCCGCGAGGGACATCTGAAGAGCGTGTACCGGGTGGCCCCGGGCGCCGATCCGGCAGCCATCCGCTGGCAGTACAAGGGCGCAACAGGGATCACCATTGATGACGCGGGAAGCCTCGTTATCGCACTGCCAGCATCCGGCAACCCCACAGGCAGCACCACGCTCCTGGAAAAGGCACCGGTGTCCTGGCAAGATATCGATGGAACGCGGGTACCGGTCACTACTCGCTATGCTGTCGATGCCGATGACCTGGTACACTTCGTCTTCCCAGAGGGTTACAATCCCAACCAGCCGCTGGTGATCGACCCGGAGTTGAGCTACAGCACCTTCTTGGGAAGCAGCGGGTCGGAGATCGGCATGGCAATCGTGAGCGGGGCGGACGGCAGCGCCTACGTCACCGGTTCCACCTCCTCCAGTGACTTCCCCACCGTGGGCCCGCTACAAGTCTACAGTGCCGGCGAAGACGTCTTCCTCGCCAGACTGAACCCGGCCGGGGACACCTTGTTGTTCAGCACCTTCCTGGGCGGAACGGGTGATGACAAGGGGCGGGGAATCGCGCTGGATGCCCAGGAGCGCATCGCACTGGTGGGCGAGACCGAGTCGAGCAACTTTCCGACCGTAGCAGCCTACGACAGTACCTATGCGGGAGGGACCTGCCCCTCCGGCCCTTGTGACGATGTATTTGTCGCCGCGCTGACCTCCGATGGAAGCGCGCTGCGTTACAGCACCTACCTGGGCAGCAACCAGGACGAAGAGGGCGAGGAGATCGCCGTAGACGCCAATGGCGTACTGCACCTGACAGGCTGGACCACGTCCAGCGGATTCCCCACCTGGAATGGCTTCGATACGACCTTCGGCGGCGGCACATGCAGCGGCGAACCCTGCTCGGACGGCTTCCTGGTCAGTATCGATCCATCCTTGAACGGGACGAGCTCGCTGCGCTATGGAACGTTCCTGGGCGGGAACAACATGGACAAGGCGGTCGACCTGGCATTGGATAGCGCCGGGGAGGTCCATCTGACCGGCTACACCCGCTCAAGCGACTACCCGGTCTTAACCCCCTGGCAAGCTTCCCGGGCAGGCAACCGCGATGCCTTCCTGACCAAAATCAACACCAGCCTGAGCGGCAGTGCTTCGCTGCGCTACAGTACCTTCCTGGGCGGGGCAGATGACGACCGCGGGGCAGGCGTAGCGGTGGACGCAGAGGGCCGGGTCTACCTGACCGGCCTGACCCGATCGGACAACTTTCCGCTGGCCAGCCCGCTGCAAGCAGCGCGCAGCGGAACGACGTGCGATGGGGCGCCGTGCAGCGACGCCTTCGTCAGCCATCTGGACCTGAGTAGCAACACGCTGCGCTACAGCACCTACCTGGGTGGGAGCCACGAGGACGAGGGTCTCGACATCGTGGTGGACGGCACGGGCAGCGCTTCCTTGATCGGCTACACCCGTTCCAGCGACTTCCCCGTGCAGGCTGCGCTGCAGCCGACCAAGGGAGCCGATAGCTGCGCCACCCCGCCCTGCGCGGATGCAATGGTCACCAAAGTTGACTCCGCGGGGCAGCTCGTTTATGCGACTTTTCTAGGAGGTAGTGCCGAAGATTATGGAGTAGCCATCTCCGCCAATGGAAGCGGCAGTGTCTACCTGACCGGTTACACCTTCTCGAGCGATTTTCCCACCACCACGGGGGCCTACGACTTGACTTTTAGCGGGATCAAGAGCGATACCTTTGTCGCCAAAATCACCACCGCCACTATCCCGTCCCCACTGCAAGACGCCACTTTAGAGCTGGCGCCCAGCGCTGCCGGGCCGAACGTGACTGGCACCGAGCAAGCCTTTACTTTGACCTTAAAAGACCATGCGGGGATGCCTTTGGCGGCCGTTACCCTCCAGATCGTCGTCACTGGGCCGAACACGCTGACCGCTACCGCCACTACTGACGCGAATGGTTTAGCGTCTTTCACCTATTCCGGCGCGGCCAATGGAACGGACTCCGTCCAGGCGACTGCAACAGATGACGCAGTGCAAATCGTATCGAATACCGCAACCGTTCAATGGGTCACCCCACTTGAAACGGTGACCACCTCCACCATCTGGGGGCGGTTCTTCCAAAGCGATAATACAGGTGTCTTTAACATCACGCCTTCCACCCTGCCGGTGTTTAGCCAGGCTTTCCCGTCGATCAACTTTAACCCGCCTTCGGGGACTGTGCCGGGCAACACCTCCGGGGTGAACGAATGGACCCGGCCGTTTACCAACGTCACCATGGATCTCACCGGTCAATATGCCGGAACGATCGTTGCCCAGGGCGACGGGTACCAGGCCGGAGTTGGGACGTTGAATGATTTCAATGCCGTTTTTACCGGGCAGTTCACCATCGCCCAAGCTGGGGACGTTACCTACGATTTCTACTCAGATGACGGATTCATCTTTGGCGTTGGAAACGGAGCCACCCGGGTAAGCGGTGTCTATACCAATCCGCCCACATCGGGAATGACACCCTTCGAAAATTATCCCGTCATGGGGTCAGTGAATGTCCCGACCTCGCCTGTCCGGAATAGCGTCACCGTGAACTTCCCCGCGCCAGGGGTGTACCTATTCGAAATCGATTACTCAGAATGTTGCGGCTGGCAGCAGGCTTTAACGCTGGCCGTCCGTGAAACCGGGTATGGCGTTACACCCACCGCGGCGCTGGTGATCAGCCCCAACGCGCAGCAGTCCCACTCTATCGGCCAGCAGCAGACTTTTACGATCACGGCTCTGGACGCATCCGGGGCGGCGCTGGGGAATATGCCTGTGCTGCTGCGAGTGCAGGGGATCAACTCGCAGGAAATTTCCGCCGTAACCGATGGAACCGGACAGGCCGCCATCTCCTACACCGGCAACTACCCAGGCACGGATACCGTCCAAGCGGTCGCCTGGGCGCAGGGCAGTATCACTGCCTACTCAGCAGAAGTCAAAGTCAATTGGAGCCGCCCGACAAATCCGCCTCCGCTGCCACCGGATGTGCCGCTCTCGGTGCCTGGCTGGCTGGGCAGCCCTGCTAACCAGAGCACCCTCACCGGTCTCGTCCCGATTGGCCTGGCCAGCGGGATCACACTGGCGAGCGGCACGCTGGATTACTGGCCGGCGGATCACCCGGAAGCCGCGAAACCCTTAGCGACGAACTTGAGCGGTTCCGGCACGCTGGCGACGCTCGATACCACTGTTCTGGCCAATGGATCATATATCATCCGTCTGCAAGGAACCAGCACCAGCGGGCAGCAAGTGAATAGCGGGATTCTGGTGACGGTTAACGGTGAGTACAAACCCGGTCGTGTGCACTTCAGTATCACCGACTTTACTGTCCCGCTAGTGGGACTGCCCATCACGATTGGACGCACCTACGACAGTCTGGAAAAGGAGACCTCGGGCGACTTTGGCTATGGCTGGTCGCTGGCGATTGGCAATCCGAAAGTAGAGGTGGACCAGGCCAATAACGTCACGATTACCATGCCAAATGGCAAGCGCTCCACCTTCTACTTCAAACCCTATGCGCCCAGCCCGTGGTTTGGCTTCCTGCTGGTACCGAAATACCTCCCTGAGGCGGGCGTGTACGGCAGCCTCACCGCGGATGGATGCAGCCTGCTCACCATTTCGGGCGGCAGCACCTTCTGCTTCCCCGGGTCTACCTATCAGGCTACCAGCTTCACCTATACCGATCCGTACGGCCGCCAATACGACCTGGGGGCTGATGGCAGCCTGCATTCGGTTACCGATTTAAATGGCAACGTGCTGACCTTCTCAGCAGAAGGCCTCAACGGCAGTGTCGGCAATCTCGGCGTACAGTTCATCCGCGATGGTGAGGGACGCATAACCCAGATTATCGACCCCGAAGGGAATACTTACAATTATGGGTACGATGGTCAGGGAGACCTGGCTACAGTCACCGCACCTGGAATGACTACTTCGCTGGTGTATCACTATGACGCTGGCCATTATTTCCTGGGCGCAGATGACCCGCGTGGCAATCCGCTTATCATTGACACCTATTATCCCGACGGCCGGCTTGAAAGCGAGACCGATGCGTTGGGGAATGTCTTTCACTACGCGTACGATGTAAGTACCCGCACCACCACGATGACGAATCCGGACGGCGGAACGGTTGTTTCCGTGTACGACGCGAACGGGAAACCGCTGCACCAGACGGATCCCCTTGGCCAAACAACCAGTTACACATACGACGCGAACCGGAACCTACTCACGCAGACCGACCCGCTCGGGCACACCACCTCGTACACTTATGATGCCAACGGCAACCAGACATCGATCACCAATGCCCTCAATCAAACCAGCACCACGACCTATAACCAGTATGGCGGGCCCATCACCAAAACCGACGCGCTGGGCAACGTACAAACGATCCATTACGACGCCCGCTATATGCCGACGAACCTCACCGATGAGCTTGGAACGATCGCATCCTTCACCTGGGATGACCACGGAAGCGTTCTGACGCGCACGGACAGCAACGGGAAACTTACCAGCAACACTTACGATGCTTACGGCAACCTGATCAGCGAGACCGATCCACTCAATCACACCAGGGCTTATACCTATGATCTTCTCGGACGGCAAACCACCGCCACCGATGCATTGGGACAGACCACGTCCATGACATACGATGCCCTGGGCCATCTTACGACCCTCACTGAGCCCCTGGGCAAGATCACGCAGTTTGAATACGACGCCAATGGAAATCAAACGGCGGTGGTGGACCCGCTTGGGAAGCGCACTACCTACACCTACGACGCCGCCAACCATCAAACACGGGTGGATTACCCGGACGGTAGCTTCGAGACGACCACGTATGATTGGCGCGGCAATATTCTAACTCATACAGACGCAGCGGGCCACACAACCCGCAACCAGTACGATCTGGCCGGGCAGCTCACCAGCCTGACCGAGGCGGAAGGAACGGCGGATGCTGGCACGACCAGCTTTGGCTACGATGCGGCGGGGCGCAAGACCAGCCAGACCGATCCGCTGGGAAATACCACATCTTTCACCTATGATAATGCAGGCCGTTTGCTGGCGATTACCGACGTCCTGAATCATACAACCTCTTATGCCTACGACGCCGCCGGACGGCTCACCTCGACCACCGATGCGCAGAATCACACCACGCTCTATGCTTATGACGTCCGCAACCGGCAAACGATTACCACCTATGCGGATGGCACTACCACGACGCTAACGTATGACGGCAACGGGCAGAAATTGTCGCGTACCGATCAGAGCGGCAAGACCACCTTGTACACTTACGATGACGCCGGCGAATTGCTGTCTGTGGCCGATCCAATGGGTCACCTGACTGCTTATGGCTACGATGCGACTGGAAATCTACTGACCATCACGGATGCCAACGGGCATATCACGACATTCGGCTACGACGAACTCGGCCGTCAGGTCGAGAAGATCTGGCCGGACTCCTCCTACGAAACCTTTGGTTACGACCTCAACGACAACCAAACCAGCCACCGCCTGGCCGACGGTCAGACCAACACTTATCTGTACAACGAAATGGGCCGTTTGACCCAGGTCGATTATTTCAACGGCCAGAGGGTGAACTATACCTATACAGCAGATGGGCTGCAGCAGACGGTCGTCGACGGGCGCGGAACGACGAATTATGCTTATGACAATCAAGACCGCCTGATCGGCATCACCCAGCCGGATGGGCAGGTCGTGAGTTACAGTTACGATGCCGCTGGCAACCGCCTTACCGTGACGACGCCGGCGGGGACGACACATTACAGCTATGATGACGCTGGCCAACTCGCCAGTGTTACGGACGCATCCGGGGCTGTCAGTAATTACACCTATGACAACGCCGGGCTGCGTACGCAGCTCGTTTTACCCAACGGCATCACCATCGATTACGGTTACGATGCGCTCGACCGCCTGGCGGGCATCGACCAGCATTTGGGCGCTGCGACGTTGGCTTCGTACAATTACACGCTCGATCCGGCCGGCAATCGCCTGTCGGTGACCGAAGCGGACGGCTCGTCGATCCAGTGGACGTACGATGACGCTTACCGGCTGTCGAGTGAAACGCGCCGCGATAGCAGCAACGCGGTTACCTACCAGGCAGGTTTCACCTACGACTCGGCAGGAAACCGCCTGACCCAGACGATTGGTGGCGTCGCCATTCAATACACCTACAACGATCTGGATCAGCTGCTCGCGGCAGGCGTAGTTCAATATCAGTACGACGGGCGCGGTAACCTGGCGCAGGTAACCGACGGCGTGGATATAACGCTGTACGCCTATGACGCCGCCGACCGCCTGATCAATGCGACCCTGCCGGATGGAACCGCCGTGGCATACGCTTATGAGGCCGCCGGGCGGCGCGTCCGGCAGAGCGTAGCAGCGCAGGTGACCAACTACCTGTGGGATGAAACCTCGCCGTACGGCGACGTAGTCCTCGAAACGGACGGTAGCGGCTCGCCGCTGGCCAGCTACACCCTGGGCGGGACGGAACTGCTCTCGCAAACCCGCGGCGGAGCGACGAGCTACTATCTACACGACGGGCAGGGCAGCACCCGCGCGCTGAGCGATGACACCGGGCTTATCACCGACACTTACGCTTACACCTCCTTTGGGGAGCTCTACGCTCAGACCGGCTCGACTGCCAATGTTTATTTGTACACCGGTCAGCAGTTCGATTCGCTGACCGGATTGTATAGCCTGCGCGCCAGGTACTACGCCCCAGGTGATGGTCGGTTCTTGAGTAGGGATACTGCCAATCTGGTGCTAATGGCTCCGGTGGAGATAGATCGGTATGTTTATGCCATTAATAACCCGATCAATGCTTTGGATCCGCAAGGCCTGCAAGCCCTTGCCGAATATTCAGAGGCCAATCAAACCTCACATGAGGAAAGCGTAGTTATCAAGCCGGTGGGGGAAAATGTAGAACTCCAGTTGGAACGGCTTGTGGAAGAGACTAGCAGCTTACCGACGAATATGTTGAAACACGGTGACGCGTTAGGCCGGAGTTATAAAGCGGGAAATCAAGCCCATCATCTTGTCGAGCTAGCCAGGGCGGGGGCACAAGTTGCGCGCGAAATCCTCCTGAAGTGGGGAATTGACATTAATAGCCACTACAATGGTCTATGGCTGGATAATGCCACGCATTACACGACTTTCACAAAGGCATATACACTTTATGTGATTAAGCAACTATCATCAGCAGATCCATTGGGAAGAGAAGCAGTGCTGCAAGCACTAAAAAACATTGCCACAACGATTCTATCTGGATCTATTCCATAAATTGATGTGCTTTTTATGATGGGTGAACCATGAAATTCTGGGAATACTATACGGATGGCGACCACTTTTTCACACTTGTCTTTGCCAATTTTGAGCGTGATAAATGGCTGTTTTTCCGAGATTTGAAGCCTGGGCTGATCCCTGAACCAATTCAAGGGATTACTGTTCAGTATGAAACCCAATCGAAGGATTTGTCCCCATCGCAACGCGCCTTGTTGAGAAAGGGCCGATTACCCAAAGGGGATTTTCCAAGTTTGAACGGCGTGCAAATTGTATTTAGTGAAAAGGCCCTCGATGTGCTCTGGCCGCTGATCCAAAACAACGTTCAGGTGATTCCGCTGGAATGTGAAGATGAACCATTGTTTCTGATCCACGTGACCAGGTTTATCGACGGTCTGGACCTTGAGCACTCGAATTACAAGTGGCTGGTTGAAAACAAAGCCATCTCTGATGTAAATCACTTTGTTTTTCATGAAGAAAAAACTAAGGGGGAAAATATCTTCAGAATGCCATTGAATTTTCCATCGGTATATGTTTCAGACACATTTAAAGCTGCGGTCGAGGAGCATGGTTTGAAGGGGTTGTTGTGGAAGCCGCTACCGTAACTTGAACAGGTCACTTTTGCCTTGAATGGAATCGTTTCATCTGAACGATAAACCATTTTCAAGAATGGCGGCCAATAGTGATAGATGATCAATGGCATGAACTCTTACATTCCTGGAGCCGGCACATCCTGGCGACCGGGATAGGACGGCTTTTTGAGGGGGGTGTCTCAAAAGTGCTATGAGACAGTTTCATTTCGATGACGAAGATGGTTTTGGAAAACGACAAAAAAACTGGCGGTCAGGCGACTGCCAGTTTTGCTAAGTTATAGGCAATGCAAAGCAACCTCCACTCGACTTTTACTTTCTCCAGACCCCGTCAGAGGAACCTGCGAAAGCCCCAATCTTGCTTGATGCGCCCGAAAACAGTTTCCACATCAATCGAGCGTTGTTTGCGCAACGCGCTGCCTGGCTCGGATAGCAGCAAATCCTTGGCCTGAGCGCGCATCTTCCGCAAGCGGAAACTGATCTGGATTTGGCGATTGCCTTCGGCCTTGGTACACTTTTCCTTGAGCGGGCATGGACTGCAATCGTCGCACTGGTACACGCGCCGTTCGCTCTCATAGCCGTTGTCCGAGCGACGGCGCCGGCTGATTTTATAGCTCAGTTGCTGGCCGTTGGGACAGGTAAAGGCATCCTGGGTTTCATCATATGGCATGTGTTCTGCTGCGAAGGGGTTGGGTTTGTGACGGGGTTTGATCTCCTGGTGAAAAGTGTTGTACTTGACGAACGCCTGGATATTTTCTTTTTCCAGGTAGGCGTAGTTTTCCTCACTGCCATAGGCGCTGTCGGCAATGGCGTTCTTGGGCTGCTGTCCGCCGCGCTGCTGTCTGGTTTCTTCCAGATGCGGAATCAAGCAACCCGGGTTACCGGGCTGCTGATGCACGCTGAACCCCACCACAAATTGCTCTTCCGTGCCCAGTTGGATGTTGTAGCCCGCTTTCAGTTGCCCGTTTTGCACATGGTCATCCTTCATGCGCATGAAGGTGGCATCTGCATCGGTCTTGGAATAGCTGTTGCGCTCCCCCAGAGTGGTTTCTTGTGCTTCATATTTTTTCAGCCGTGGTAGATACATCTTGGCTAACTGCTGGATGCCTTTCGCTAAAAGCTCGGCTTTCGATTTGTGCCGTTTGCGTTTGTCCGTCTTCGCTTTTGCCGGAGGGACGGAGGATGCCTCTGTTTGGGCCTCGGTGGGTGGCGCGGGGGGCGGCGGGACATCGTTGTCGTCATCGGGTATCTGGCGCAGCCGTTCGTTCAATTCCGCAATCTTGACTTCCAACTGCGCCGCATCCAGCGGATTGCTTTCCCTGCGCTCCGGTAGATCACGTGCCCCGTACTCGGCATCCTCCGCCCGATTGATCTGCTCGATGTGTTCGAGCAGATCGGCCACCTTAGCCTGCACTTGTTCCTTGTAACGCTGCGTGTTCTTTGCCCATACAAAACTGTATTTGCTGGCATTTGCCTCCAGCTTGGTTCCATCTACAAAGTAGTTCTCCAGCTTCACATATCCGCCTTCCACCAGAAGTGTCAGCACCGCTACAAATATCTCCCCGATCGTCTCCTTCATCACCACCCCGCGAAAACGATTGATGGTATGAAAGTCGGGATGGCCGTTCCCACTCAACCACATGAAGTAGATGTTCTCCCACAATGCTTTGGCAATCTTGCGTGATGAATAGATCTGCTGGCTGTAGGTGTAGATCAGTACTTTCAGCAGCATCTTGGGGTGGTAACTGGAGGTTCCGCCACCTTTGTACTGCGCATATACCCTGCGCAGATCCATCTTTTCGACTGCCCCATTCACCACCCACACCAGGTGGTTCGGCTCGATCTCTTCTTCTAAATCCACCGACAGTAGAACGATCTGCCCCATTCTATAAACTTTGAACACGGGTATATTACTTTTCTTTGCCATTCCCCCATTGAATCACATCTCCTTTAAAACCGGAAGGGACTGCCTTCACTTTTGAGACAGTCCCAGTGACCCTCAGGTTTTGACAGAATCAAACGGCCTCGAATCTTAAAGATTTTTTCCATTTCACAAAAGTTCTTCAAAAAGAGGACGTTCATTCATCAACTTTCAACCATCGTCCTCCGGGTCGCGAAAAAACTACTACTTGACCCTGTCATAAAAAGTCGCTATCATACGACTAATAACTCGTAACCAAAGATCCTCCGGCCTCTTCAGAAGAGCGTCCCTTAGGCCAGGCTAAAATGAGGAGCCTGAGTGAAAAACGTTCCGAAACCAGGAAAATCACTCATAACCCGGAGGTCAGTGGTTCGAATCCACTCCCCGCTACTGTTTTCTAGGCGCCCATCCCTCTCACGACCCCAGTTCGGGGACGCAGAGATCGCGGGAATGGGCGTTTTTGGTTTAAACATGCGCTAATTCCTTGAATTGTTTGATTGTGAAGAGATCTTTTTGTCGATTACAAAAGGTTCTCTTCCTAAGATAGATCAAGATTATCATTCCAGTGATTCCATTGCAATATATCAATATGGGTAGGTTTTTAACCTGAAAACCTATCCATATTGATAGGTTTTGGGGATCTGGACGTATTTTTATGGGAAATTACAAGAATACTTACAATGCACTTGTGCTGGGTCTTGGAAAACTACAAGTGCAATCCTGGCTTTATTAGGGAAAAAACGAGTCTTCTCTCGATATATATCTATTCAAATATTATCCGTTATGTATTCGGTTACGGGATTCAGACTCGTAACCTTGTGGTCAGTGATTTGAATCCAAGACCCGTTTATTATTGAATGCCAACAGGGGGTAAAAATTCTTAAAGCGCTATTCACAGGTGTTAAGTGTAAAATAACAATAATGCTTTTCTGAATTGAAAAAATTGGAATGATTTAATTATGAAAATTTTAGATTTCTTGGAAAAAGAGAGCAAAATAGAATTCAAAGAAGGTCCTGACGGACCCAGGTAAAAAAGCTACTGTACGCACATCGCCAACCACATCGTCCCTCATGGGATCGCTCCGTGTCGGCAGGGGAGAACCGTTGTTCGCCGGTTTGGCTGATCGGTGCTCCCTGGATGGCCTTTCCAGCGTTTGCAAAATCCGCTGCACAAACCCCTGCCATGCGGGCATGGCATTCCGGTGGCACGGATTCGGGATTTTTGCTCACACCGCTCCGGGCGTTTTTGGAGCACCCTAGCGGGTGTGATATACCCCGGAGGTCAGTGGTCCCCATTGGGGATGACATTCGAATCCACTCCCACTACTAAGAAATATGCCCGAATGGGCGGATTATGGTTTAAGAGGGCATTGGGTCAACCTCCCGGCAATGAAGACTAAAGCATGTTTCTGGCTTTCTCGGTCTAAGCAATTGAGATATGCCTCCAACTCATTATCCGGCGTGGATGCCGCCTTAACCGACAAACCGGCAATACGCTCCTGGACATCAGAAGATAACATGGGAGCGTAGGTGCTGTCGGTGATTTCGATGCTGTCATTCATCGGATTCATGGGCACAGCTTTGTTATCAGCCATGGTCCAGGCATGCAATCGCCCGTAAACGGCAGCGTTGCAAGGTCGCATTGACGCAAAAGTAGACTAATTATGGACAATTGTTCTTTAACAATTTATTTTGCGGCATCACGAAACACGTTGGCGGCAGCGAAAACTGCGGCTTGCCAGGCAGCCAATCAATCATCCGCTAACCTCATCCGATATCCTCTTTCGAATAAGAAAGCCATAACTTCTGGGTGGTTGGGAACTGCCCTGGCGCCTTGGCGGGTGACCTTAATAGCCGCCACCGCGCTAGCGTAAACCAGCGCATCATGCAGGTCTGCTCCGCGTACCCGCGCGGCTATAAACCCAGCATCGAAGGAATCACCAGCGCCTGCTGTGCTGCTAACTGGGACCCTAAAAGCCGGGACAGAATCCTCGCCCTCCCGGCTGAAGAGAATCGCCCCGTTTTCCCCTCGTTTGACCACAACGATCTTTGGCCCCGCAGCCATGATCAGCCTGGCGCCTTCCAGGCAAGAACGACTTGCGCAGAGCAACTCCAGTTCTTCAACTCCGATCAAGATGACGTGGGAAGACGATATGGCTTTCCATTGCGCCAGGCGCAGTTCATCTGGAAAAATATTCCCTTCCAGCCTTAAATTGGGGTCGAAATAAACAGTTATTCCAGATCTGCGAGCCTCTTCCAATGCATCCAACAGGACGCTGCGAGATGGTTCTTCAACCAAACATACCCCGCTCGAATGGATCATCAGCGGCCGGCTGTAATCTATCAAGCGGATTTCCTCTTTCGATAAAAAAGTATGAGAAGCACCTTTTGCGCAGGCAATGAAAGTGCGTTCGCCTTCATCATCGATGATGGCTAACACGATGCCGGTAAACGTGCCCGGTTTAATAACCGCCCATTTTGTATTGACGCCTACTTTATCAAATTCGCTCAGGACGTAATGGCCATAGGGGTCATCGCCTAAACAGCCAACAAAAGCAGAGGGAATCCCTAATTTTGCAATGTTGGCTGCTACATTGGCGGTGGTTCCGCCCGGGATGATCGTAACCGCCGTGCTCCAAATGTTTCCTCCTTTTGGCGGCAACTGTGATGCGTGGGTGAAGAGATCAACCATGGCATCCCCAATCCCTACGATTTCAAATCCAGGATTAATTTTATCCATAGCCACATATCCTCAAACGGGATGATTAATGGCAAAAAGCCTTTTTGGGATTGGAAATGGTGATAGTCTGGATCACACTTTCAGTTAGCCCGGCTGTCCTCATCGCTGGCCCCACGAATTTTGGGATATTTACGTAGCCGATTCCACCCCATTTGCTCAACATGATTTTTAAGCACATGTCTCCAGATATAAGTATATATTCTTCGTTGTTTAATTCGATCTGTTTTTTGACGAAAACAATCTTTTCCTGGTCGCTTTGCTGCCACATGCGGTCATTAATTATCCTGCAGCCGAAAGTGTCAAATTCAATGTACACACCTCTTTTAACCAACGAGTTGAGGTATTGCGTATGGTTTCCCAGATAATCCTGGTGGCAGAGGATTACCCTACGGAGGTCGCAGCCCTCTTCCTCGAGTATATCCAGAATGAGGTGGCTGACTGGTTCCCAGATATACGGGTGGACGGCCAGAGCGCAGCCGATTTTCCTTTGAGCCCGGCCGGCAGCCCTAAGGGAGCGAATTTCAGGAATCTTATCGATTTTGGACACAAAGCCCACTTTGAGAAAACCCGGTTTTATCCCGCTATCATTGACCCCGTTAAGGAATTCATTTACAAACTGTTTTTCCAAATCCCCCACGCTTAAGGATTTGTCCTTTTCCGTCATCGAAGGCAAGGTGTACCGGCCGGCAGCCATGATGACGTTGGCACCGGTTGCCTGGGACACCTCCCATAGACTTTGAGGATTTCTACCCATTTCACGGCAGGGGGAACAATCGACAATGCTCTTACCGCCGTACTGCATAAATGCCCTGGTTTCGAGCAGTGCGCTGTCCAGGTCATCCAGAATGGTATTATCCTTGAACGACCATGGGTTTAAAACCACTTCGTTCCGGTTTTTCAGGGTAACGTCTTGTTGAAAAAAAACATTTCCAGTGCTGGCATGGAGCTCGCCGTTCCAATAGCAACTCAGGTTTGTAAAAAGGTGCTCGTGGGGCAGGGTGAAACCCAGCCTATCTTCCGGTACTGGACCCAGCACACTCATTACAGACGCCATCATTTCCGCCTTATCATTAACCGGCTGTTAAAATTTTTATTCGCTACTGGTCGAGGATTTTGCGAACCTGCTCATGACTGTGATTACCAGAATGGTGATGATGTATGGCAGCATGAGAGGAAATTGTGGTGGAATCACCTGGGTAGGAATGCGCAGGCTGGCTGCATCGGCTATACCAAAGATCAGGCTCGCGATTAAAATGGTGATCGGGTGACCGCCTCCGAACAAAACGATAGCTAGGGCTACGAATCCTCGACCCGAAACTAACGAAAGCGCGAACATGCCCAGATAACCTAGGGAAAGGTGAGCGCCGGCCAGACCACACAGCGCCGAACTGATCATGAATGCCGAAAAACGAATCCTATTGATACTTTTTCCCGAGGCGGTCAGCGCCAACGGGTTCGAGCCGGCCGCCCGCAGCCAAAATCCGAAGGGTGTTTTATAAAATATCAGGTATGTCACCACAACTAGAACCAGAGAAGTGGGAATCAAAAGCGAATAATCGTCAAAAAGCGATTTAAGCAGAGGGTTTCTTTCCAGAAAGGGTATTGAAAGTTCAGGCAATAATTTCGCATCCGGAGAAAGGAGCATGGATTGCTGCTGATAATACTGGCGAATTATGTAGGCGGCCACACCGGCTACAAGGATGTTAAGCGTAATTCCAACCGCAAAAATGTCGGCTCGGAACTTCAGCACCAGAAGGGCATACACTGATCCAATTAACAGAGCCGCAAGAACACCGAAGACTATCCCCAGTAGCCAGCTTCCAGTTGTAAAACTAATGATATAGGCAACTAATGCAGATAGGAGCATCATGCCTTCCATCCCCACGTTAGGTACGCCGGCTACTTGCATAAATGCCCCGCCCAGGGCTGCCAACAAAAGCGGAGTCATCAAACGGATCGAGGCGCGTATAAATTCAACCAGCGTTTCCATATGGTTTCCCGTGGGGTCTAATTTTGGAGATTGTGGACCACAATTTGGAGCGGGTGATCACCATTAAGATAATGAGGCTTTGAACAATGTCGCTGAACTCAGTAGCCACGCCAATTTTTGATTCCATGCCAACCATACTGCTCTGCAGGATGGCAAAAATCATCGAGACGACCAGGATCAACGCCGGGCTGTTGGCAGCGATCAAAGCAATCAAAATCCCGGTAAAACCAACCGACCCTCCCATGCCCAGGATGAATTTGTGATAAACACCCAGGACAAGGATTGATCCGGCAAGGCCGGCCAGCGCTCCGCCCAGACACATGGCCAGAAAACGCATTTTCTTATCACTGACGCCGCCGTAGCGTCCAAATTCTTCGTTCGCACCCAGCACCCGCCATTCATACCCCCATGTCGTTTTCCGGTCCAGAAAATAAATGACCAGAAAGGCAATAATCGCCAGGAATAAACCCGTGCTCAGGTTGGAAAGAGGTACCATTCTGGTTAGAATGGCCGAGTCCTGCACCAGGGGTGTTTCGGCATTGGCAGACCCGGCGGCGCGGAAGGGATAATTAACCAGATACCCGGTCAGCAGTAAAGCCAGGTAATTCATCATGATGGTGGTGACGATCTCGTTTGCCCGGAAGCGGAGTCGCAGGAAAGCCGGGATGGCAGCCCAGATGGCGCCGCCCAACATTCCGGCCAGAATCGCCAGGGGGATGTGGATGGCAGGCGGTAAACCTGTTAATGAAAAACCAATCAAAGCCGCTGAAAACCCGCCGATGGCCAGCTGGCCATCGGCGCCGATATTCCAAATTCCAGCTTTGAAAGGGATCGCGGATGCCAGGGCAACCAGGACGATGGTGAGCAGGCGCGAAACCATGTTTGCAAACCGAAAGTTAGAAGCAAAAGTGCTGGTAAATGCACTGTTCAATACATCACGGGGTGTTTTGCCGTCCAGCCAAAGCAGCAGAAGGCCCAGGATGAGCGCCGCCAGAATGGCACTAAAAAAACTGAGGGTGTGTTGAAGAATTTGACGCCGAACAGATCCAGTTGATTTCATTGCCGGTTCCTCCGAGAACCGACCATGTATTGGCCTAATTCCAGCCGATCGGTCTCTCTGGGCCGTGTAATTGCGACCAGCTCTCCAGAGTACATTACGCCGATGCGATCACTCAGGTTGAAGATTTCATCCAGGTCTCCGGATACCAATAAAATGGCACAGCCGGCATCCCGGCGGCGAAGCATCTCGGATTGAACGTATTTGGTCGTGCGGATGTCGATGCCCTGGCTGGGGTAGGCAACGATCATGAAGGGTGTATCGAGTGAAAATTCGCGCCCAATGATCAACTTCTGCAAATTCCCGCCCGAAAGACTGCCGGCGTTTATTTCGAGAGAATTGACCACGATTTCATATTCTTTGACAATATCTTTTGCAAAATCGGCCATTTTGTTTTGTCTGAGCAGCAGGCCCTGGTGGAACTGCGGCAAATAATGATGCCCCATAACCAGGTTGTCGAGGATAGATAAGGTTATCGCTGCGCCTCGGGTGATGCGGTTTTCAGGGACATAGGCTAACCCTGCCAGGCGTCTTTTGCGGATATCCCAACCGGTCACATTTTTGCCTAAGAAATAGATCTCGCCCTGGCTGGCAGGCCGTAGGCCGACCAGGGCTTCGACCAGCTCGGTCTGCCCATTACCGCCTACACCGGTCAGCCCGAAAATTTCACCCTTTTGGATATCGAAACTGACATTTTTTACCAAGCGGCTGCCAGCGGCTACGACGCTGAGATCTTTGATCTGGACCAGGGGATCTCCATACGTGTGTTCGGTTCTCTGAACGTTGACCAGGGGTTCGTCACCGACCATGAGACGGATCAATTGTTCGCGGTTGACCTGGTCGCGTGGCAAGGTTGCAACCAGCTTGCCCCGGCGTAAAACGCTGATTTCATCCGCAATCGCCAGCGCTTCTTCTAATTTATGCGTGATGATAATGATGGTCTTGCCTTCTAGTTTTAAAACTTTTAGGATTTCCAGCAGCTTTTGGATTTTTTGAGGAGTCAGGACAGAGGTTGGTTCATCCAGGATCAGGATTTGGGCGCCACGATAAAGAGCTTTGCCAATTTCGATGATTTGGCGTTCTTCAACCGAAAACCTCCCTACCGGGGCAGCAAGGTCGAGCGGCATTTCGAGCAGATCGAGGATTTCTTTTACTTTTTGATTGACTTTTTGATAATCAGAAAAAAACAAATTTTTTCGAGGTTCAATCCCCAGCGAGAAGTTTTGAGCGATGCTAAATTCGTTTACGAGCGTAAAATGCTGGTGGATAAACCCAATCGAAAGGCGCAAGGCATCGGCAGGGTTGTTAATAGTCGCGGGTTTACCATAGATTTCGATGCTGCCTGCACTCGGAATTTCTTCTCCGAACAGGATTTTCATTAAAGTAGTTTTGCCAGCTCCGTTTTCCCCCAAAACGGCATGGATATGCCCTTCAAGGACCGACAAATTAATCTGATCGTTTGCGACAGTATCCCCAAATATTTTCGTGATCTGGTGTGTTTCAATTGCGTAGGCCACAAATTTGTCTCCTTGGGACGGTAAGGCCTCGAGAAAGGGTGGGCAGGGTGTGGGGATAACCACCCTGCCCACAGAGCAATGGACTATTCTCCGGTGTACTGCTCAACGACGATTTCGCCCTTAATGATCATTTGTTTATATTCTTCAATTTTGTCTTTCACATCTTGTGTGACCAAGTCGGGGTCCATACCGCCGTAATCGATGCCCACACCGTTCTTCGCTAGGCCGTACGTGTAAACTTCGTCGGCCTTTATTTCTCGGGCCAGGAAGGATTGGGTGAACTGGAAAATTGAATCGCCGACATTTTTGCGCATACTGGCCAAGACATAATCGGGAGCCAGCGATTTTTGGTTGCTGTCCACCCCGATGACATATCTCTGGGCGTCTTTAGCGGCCTCGAATACGCCTAACCCGGTGGGCCCGGCAGCCTGGAAAATAATATCCACGCCAGCCCCGAACATAGCCAGAGCGGTCTCTTTTCCCTTGGCCGGGTCGAAATGTGTACCGGCGTACTGGTTGAGGACCTCGATATCCTCCACCGCATAGCTGGCACCCTGGTTGAACCCAACCTGGTAGTCGTGGATGACCGGCATGTCGGCTCCACCCATGAAGCCGATATATTTGGCAGCGTCCAGGTTAGCCAGATCATCGGTGTGAGTAGTCATTAGAGCGGCCAAAGCGCCGGCCAGGAATGCCCCCTCATTTTGTAGGAATACCACCGAGGACATCCCTTCAATCGAACTACCCCCATCCACATAAACAAAGGTTTTGTCTGCAAACTCTGGGACGACCTGTTTAAGTTGTTCGTCAAAGAAATATCCAGGGATGACAAAAATCAGGTCGGCTTGCTCAGCGGCTGAAATTAAATCATCCAGATACACGGTCGTGTCGTTGCGGGTCTGGATCATGATGGTCTTCAGGCCAAGCTCGCTTTCCATGCGCTTCAAGCCTTCGTTGGCCGAATCGATGAATCCCATGTCGCCCACTTCACCGCCAGCTACTACAGCCACGGTGATCGTCTTTGCAGGTTCTTTAGTGGGAGCCTCGGTTGGAGAAACTTCGATTTGAGTGGGTTCTTTAGTAGCCGGCTCAACGGGGACGGGAGTACCAGCCGAAGCGGTCGTTGGGGTTGCTTGAGGAGCGCAGGCCGCTAACATTGACAGAATTACCAGAATGGAAAGGACGAAAATCAACCTCTTCTTGTTCATCTCTCTACCCTGTTATGGTGAATAATCAGATTCGAACACACGGATCAGCAAATATGCTGAAAAACACTCGAATTTTCTCTTACCACCTCCTACCCGCGGGATGTTTTGTGGGTTACTCTATTGTTAGTGGTTTCTGATTTCCCTCACGACGTTCATTAATTCACTAACCCGTTTGCGATCGACGGGATTAGAACTGACACCCTCTCTTTTGAGAGATGTACCGACAATTGCGCCATCGGCGTATTGGAAAATGCTCTCGGCCAAATCTTTGCGAAAACCACTCCCAACCAAGACCGGGAAATCTTCTACGGCTCCTTTGGCTTCCTTGATGTCCTCAAGTTTGGTTACTTTGCCGGTATGAGTTCCTGAGATGATGACAGCGTCCGAGAGAAAATATTTGGCATCCAATGCAGAATCGCCAAGCGGCCGGTTGACCAGTGGAGCAGAATGCTTGATATGCACGTCCGTGAATATCTTTATAGAAGGGTCCAAGAATTTGCGAAACCGTAACAATTCGTGCGGTTTGGGGAGCACAAGACCCGATACGTCAACCGAAGCTTCCGTGAAGAAGGTAGCCCGGATGAACCGCGCCCCCACGGCGTGCGCCACGCTCAAAGATGCTTTAGGGTCGGAAAGAATACAAATGCCGACCGGCACGGAAACGTTGCGCATGACGTGGTCGGCGACCACGGCGATGGCAGCTACCAGCTCCGGGCCGACTTCCTGGGGGTAATAGGTGGGGTCAGAGAAATTTTCCACTTCCAGTCCATCCACCCCGCCTTCCTGAAGTTCATTCGCGTCGTACAGAGCGCGCTCGATAACCTCTTTAAGGCCGTTCCCGTTATAGATGGGAGATCCGGGAAGCGGGGGCAGGTGCAACATTCCAATGATTGGCTTTTTTACGCCAAATAAAGCCTGAAATTCCGAGAAGCGTTTGTCGTCAGGATACATACCCATGATCTCGATTCCTTATTTTGGCCACACAGAACGGGCAACCTTCATAAATCGTCCCAATTTTTGAGGATCGATAGGCGCTTCAGTATCGTTATCCACCTTGACCCTGGTCCCTAAAATCGCCCCATCCGCAATAGTTTTATAAGCGGGTAGGTTCTGCTCATCCACCCCGCTGGCCACAAAAACAGGCGTATATTCCACGGCTTCTTTGACCTCTTTGACGTCCTCTGGCTTGGTCTCGGCGCCGGTAGCAATTCCCGTGACCAGGATCGCATCCGCCAGACCACGATGTTCCGTATCTTTGGCCGCCTGTCCAATCGGCCGCTGTGATAAGGGATAGCCGTGCTTGATATGCACGTCGGCAAAGATTTTTACGTCAGCGTTTAAGAATTTTCGGTAACGCAGGACTTCGGCCGCAACACTGTCCATCAAACCTGCATCGACCACATACGTCTCGGTGTAATACGGTACGCGGATGAATTTCGCGCCAACCGTATTGGCAATCGCCATCCCGGCGATGGCATCGGATTGGAGGACACACATGCCTAGCACCAACCCGGGTACTTCACGAGCAATATTGGCTGACACGTAGGTCATCGCTGCGATTGTCTCGGGGGGAACCTTCTTGTAGAACATAACGTCGCCAAAATTTTCTACGATTGCCCCCTCTACACCAGCTTGGCTTAATAGGCGCGCATCCCCCAATGCCAGGTCGGTAATTTCATTCATTGGCATCCCGTCGTATCGGGGCGACCCGGGCAGCGGCGCCAGATGCACCATACCGATAATCGGTTTTTGCGTGCCAAAAATCCTCTCAAGCTCCACAAATTTATCGATCTTCTTCATTGTTGGTTTCCTTTCGTAAACCTTTGCAGGTCATAAGTTTGGCAGATTCTTTTTTTATTTGTTCTGACGGTATAACTCAACATCCACGCTGTAAACCGATCCGTTGAAAACCACTTCGACATATTCGATCGGAGTCCGACTCTCATCCTCACTGCGGACATAGGTGGTTCGGGTCATTCTCAATACCGGAGAACCGGGCTTGATCTTGAGTTTACGCGCTTCGTACTCACTGGCCAGGTCAGCCCGGATATTTTCTTGGGCGTTCCAGATAGTTAAGCCTAAATCACTTTCAAAGGCCCGGTAAAGGGATAGGACCGCGTGGTTCATGTTTTTTAATTTGGGCTGTTTGACAGTATTGAGCCAAGATACGGCCAACCCGATCGGTTCGTCGTCTGCGGTTCTCAGCCGGACGACCTTCAAAGCTTTTTGGCCGACGGGGAGTTCTAAAGCGTTGGCTGCATCTGACGGAAGCCCTACTTCGGCCTTGGCTACCAGCACGACGCCAGGCGTACGGCCAAGGCGGGTTACTTCCTCTGTGAAACTGGAAAGCATGGGCAATTGGCTGTGCACTTGTGATATAACCGTTGTACCAATGCCGGGCTCGCGGCGGACCAGCCCGGCGTTGCTTAACAGCCCAAAGGCCAGCCGGACGGTTGTTCGGCTGATCGTGTATTCACGCATACAATCTGACTCGCTCGGTAGTACATCCCCGGGCTGGTATACACCTGAAGAAATCTGGGCTTTGAAGAATTCCGCCAGTTGGCGGTAGACAGGGATTCCGGTTTCTCGATTAAATATATTGGTTGACATACTCTCTCGCATAAAGCCAGAATATTTGTTGCAATATTGTAATATTGTAACATATACAATTAAACATATCCTATTTTTTGCTCTGAGAATAGTGCTTAAAGTAATTCAGTTTTTGTGATTTTTCGAATAACCTTTTCGCGTTGGATTCTATTAATCCTTACCGATTCTTCCTCTCAAAGAGGCAAAGACCTGTCCCAAAGATAGTAAGTTTTGAAAAAAAGAGCAGGCCACTATATGAATAACCTAATAATAAAAAACCTGGCCCATTCAATCGTTGCTATAATCCGACTTTCGCTTCATGGTTGTTTGAATCCAAGCCCGAGCAGGTCCTGTAATTCATCGTCCATGCTAAATTTCAACTTTGAAAATTATTCTGTTCTTATTTAGCAAAATATGAAAAACCTATTCAAAAAGTTAATATATGGGCTTCAATTCTTTGCCGCAACGCAAAGTAAAAATAGTGACTATCGTTCAACAGTTTTGCTGACTGGTACGCCCTAGCTGGTATTGCCAGGGTTTGCAGAGCCCACGGAACAAACCCATGCACTTCGTGCAGGGCGTACCAGCGGCACGGATTCAGGATCTTTGCTCACACCGCTCCGGGTGCTTTCGGAGCACCCTGCCGGGTGTGATATAGCCCGGAGGTTAGTGGTCCCCATTGGGGATGATATTCGAATCCACTCCCCGCTACTAAGACCTGAGAAACCGGGTCTCTTTGTTTGAGGTCAATGGTTCCCACCGGGAATGATGATGACAATATCCAGACCGAGTGCGTTTTCGCGACCGATGGTTTATTCATGGGGGTTCTTTGAATCTAGACGTCTGCAAGCAAGGTGATTTTTTTCAATTCAGCTGATGATTAACTTACAATCAGGCCGGCGCCAGCAAAGACGACTGTCATATAATTTAATTTTGACGCAATAGTCCATTCAGTGCTTGTTTTATAACACCCGTTCAAACAGGTACTTGACAAACGTTCTTTATCGACGTACAGTTAAGGCGAACGTTCGCGCGAACGTTCGCCTTTCAATAAAGAGGTTCCATGCCTAGACGAGTGACGCTCAAGAAAGTCGCTGCGCATGCTTCGGTAAGTTACCAGACCGTCTCGAAGGTCATTAACCATAAAGCTCATGTTTCAGATGAGACACAGCAGCGCATATGGGATGCCGTTCGTGAGCTGGGCTACACGCCCAGTTACACAGCGCGCAGTTTGCGGTCGCAGCGCAGTAAGACAATCGGTTATTCATGGGAACCTTCCCCGCCGGATCAAACCAACCCAATCCTTGATGAGTTTTTGCAGAGCATGTTCAGGGCCGCCGAGTCTTGCGGTTACTATTTGTTATGTTTTCCCTACCACGCTGAAATTCCCAAACAATTAGATACCTATCGCGAATTGATTGATACGGGGCGGGTGGATGCCTTTGTGCTTTCCATCATTAACTACAATGATCCATGCGTCAATTATTTGCTTGAACGTAATTTTCCGTTCGTTGCCTTTGGCCGGCTGGACGATCCGTACATGTTTCCCAATATTGATGTGGACGGCGGATTGGGATTACGCATTGCGGTCGAACATTTGTTGTCGCTTGGTCATCGCAGAATCGCCGCGCTCGCCTGGCCGCTTAATTCGCGGGTAGGCAATAGCCGCATGGAAGGTTATTTTGCAGCCTTGCGAGCGGCCGGAATTGAGGTTCTTTCAGACTGGATACAGCGCGGCGAAGGAAGCTACGATGTTGGCTTCCAATCTACATTGCAACTATTGGCGATGTCTGAAACCACCCGTCCCACCGCCATCGTGGCAATGAATGATCTGATGGCTATTGGAGCAATGGCTGCAATTCGCCAGAAAGGTTTCCGGCCCGGAAAGGACGTCGCCGTGACAGGTTTTGACGACACCCCAACGGCGCGTTATTTAAGTCCTCCATTGACAAGCCTGCGTCAGCCGGTCTCTGAGATCGGGCAAAATCTAATGGAAAGGTTGATTTCTTACCTTGAAACCGGCGTTTATCCGGATCCCATTGGCGAACTGGTAGCTCCCCAACTGGTGATTCGTGCATCAACGACCGGAAATGATACGGGGTAACCTTTCAACAAGAAAGGAGTACGCCATCCATAAGACGTAGATGAACCTCGCATCACCGCATGTATTAATAAGGAGCCACCTTCTCCGGCAAGAGATGACAGGCGGCTCCGATGACAGGGTTATTCGCCCTGCGTGGTTTAAGTATACCATACCGTAAGCCAAGTTCGTTTGCGTAAGATTTAGGAGAAGAAACGATGAAAAAGATAACCACCATTGTGACCTTCTTGATTGCCCTATCCATACTCGTAGCTGCTTGCAGCCCAGCGGCAACTGAAGAGCCGACCACCGTTCCCACCACTGAGCCAACACAGCCGCCAGCCGTAGAGACCACTGCTCCGACTGCTGCGCCGACCGAAACAAGCCTGTGTCCTTTGGAAGTCGAACCGAATGCCACCATCACCTTTTCAGGCTGGGGTGACGAATCCGAACAGAAGGTTTACAAAGACACCATCGAACGATTTAAAGCCATATGCCCCGATGTAACGGTTAACTACACTCCCATTCCTTCTGATTTCCAGACCAAGCTGAAAGCACAAATGGCAGGCGGCACTGCACCTGATGTGTTCTATGTTGACGACCAACTGATGACCGCGTTTGCCCCCTCTGACCAGATCCTGGCTCTGGATGATCTGATGGCCCAGGCCAATGTCAGCCGTGATGATTTCATCCCGGCTCTTCTGACAATCTTCACTCTGGATGGCAAAACCTATGCCCTGCCGAAAGACTGGGGAACGCTTGGTCTGATCTACCTGCCTGAAGCTTTTGCAGATGCTGGCGTCCCTGAGCCGACAGATGACTGGACATGGGAGGATATGCGCGCGGCTGCCAAAACAATAGCCGATAAGGGAACTTACGGCGGCTTCTGCATGGGCGCTGATTGGGCGCGTTTCTCACCATTTGTCACATCCAATGGCGGCGCGTTTGCATCGTCCGACTTTACAACTGCCACGTTGGATACGCCCGAAGTGAAGGATATGGCAACCTTCGTCAATGACATGTTCGAAGAAGGCAGCCTTGTCCGTCCAGCCGACGTCAGCGCCGGCTGGTGTGGTGAAGCGATCGGCAAGCAGCTGGTCGCCATGACCACAGAAGGCGGCTGGATGGTCAACTTTATGAAGACCACGTATCCGAATGTCGTCTGGAAGGCAGTAAAAATCCCTTCCGGCCCAAAGACCCGAGCCGATATCATCTTTACCAACGGCATCGGCATCAATGCCGCCACCCAGTATCCAATGGCCACTGCCGCTTTCTTGTTCTACGCAACTGGCCGCGAAAATCAGGCTGAGATCGTTAAAACCGGTTTCGCCTACAGCACGCACCCTGATCAGGCAGACCTTATCGTTGACCCGAATGACCTGGCTATTGCCCAGGGCGGCCTACTGCCTGACACCATCGTAGCATACTGGGGTCCAAACACCGGCAAGGTTAACGACGCAGTCTCCCAGGCTTTGGACCGTATCTTCCTTGGTGATCAGACTGTTGACGAGGCTTTTGCACAGGCTCAGGCTGAAGCACAAACTGCACTTAGCGGTCAATAACCAGGGCTTCTCTCACTTTAGCAGGCGGTTTTAAGCAATTTAAAACCGGATGGAATCTGGGTTCTCCAACTCCAGGTTGGAGAACCCAGGTGAGGGATAAACGCCCGCGGTTCCAGTGAATACGAGCGAGGTGCAGAATGCAAAATGAAGCAAAGAATCCAGCCCGGAACGGGACGGTGGTAGCGTTTTTCGTTTTTATTGGTATCGTTGCCGTTATTCTACTCATTGCGCTTCTTAATGCACCTACCATGGGCGGCCCCAGAGTCATGGCCACCCTTCAGACCTACCTTACCGAAGTTCGCGAAACAGCAATTCCGTACATGGTCGTGGTCGGCATGGTAGCAATTATTGTCGCCTTTTTTGCCGCACGCGAGCTGCGTAAAGTTTGGACTAATCACCGGCGACGTACAGAATTGATCACCGGGTATGCTTTTCTTGCACCTTATCTGATCGTCACTCTCACTTTTATGATCGGGGTGATCCTTTTCGCTTTTTATATTTCGTTCAACGATTACGATATTTTTACCCGTCCTAAATGGATCGGACTTTCGAATTACGCTGAAGCTTTCCAGGGTTTTACCGATTCGACAAAACGCGATTTTCTACAATCCCTTTACAACGTGTTGTGGTACACGATCATTGTCGTACCCATTCAAACTACTCTCGCAATCCTTATGGCCGTTCTGCTGAATGCGCCGATTCATATGAAACAATTCTTCCGCGCGGTTTTCTACACGCCAAGCGTAACTTCATCGGTTGTGATCACGCTCATCTTCGTATGGTTTTACCTGAAAGCCGGTTATGTTAACTATTTTCTGCAAACTTCGCTCGGCTGGGTGGGTATAAATTTTGAATCAGTAAATTGGTTGGGCGACCCTCGCGGATTGATACAGCTTATCGTCGAGGCTTTTGGTGGAACGATCCCATCCACCCAATGGTATTTTCGCGGCCCGAGCATCGCCTGGATGGCCATTATGTTCCAAAACATATACACGACCATCCCGACGTTCATGCTTATGTTCCTAGCAGCATTGCAGGATATCAACCCTGCCCTGTACGAGGCAGCCAGTATAGATGGTGCAAGCAGTTTCCAAATGTTTCGAAAAATTACACTGCCAATGCTGCGTCCTATCATCCTGTTGGTGGTCGTACTTGGAACCATCGGGACCTTCCAGGTATTCGACCAGGTCTATCTGGCGACCAAAGGGGGGCCGTTGAAAACATCCCTGACACCCGTATTTTTGGTTTTCCAGGAAGCGTTGGGGATTAACGGTCCGATTAATATGGGCTATGCATCTGCGCTTGCATTTATCCTGGCTGTGATCATCTTTGCCATCACGTTCTTCCAGCGCCGCTTCCTCGAACGCGGCACGGAATTGTATTAGGAGGGCTAACATGATCGACGTGGATCTGAAACCAGCCCCAGTTCTCCAATCGAACTACGTCTCGCAACGATTGGCCAATATTGTCAAATCAACCTTGCGGTATATAGTGCTGATCGCCATAGGCATCATCATGTTCACGCCATTCATTTTGGCAATGATAGGGACATTCAAGACCGATCTCGAAATTACTGCATTCCCCCCAAAATTCTTACCGGAAGTATGGCATTGGGAGAACTGGACCCGGGTTTGGAATACCGACATTGGTCAGGGAGGCACCTTCCCACGCTGGTTATTCAATACAGCCTTTTTATCCGTGGCCATCTCTGTCTCGCAAGTCATTTTCTGTTCCATGGCTGCTTATGCTTTTGCTAGATTGAGATTTGCCGGAAAGAATGGAATCTTAAATTTCATGTTGACCACTATGATGATCCCGGGAGCAGTCACTTTGATCCCGGCGTACGTCTTGATGACCAAGTTGCATTTGATCAACACTTACTGGTCGCTAATTCTACCGAATTTAGTGGCGGCCGGAAGCATCTTCACACTGACTCAATTCTTTAAATCCATTCCAAAAGATCTGGAGGAAGCAGCCTTTATCGACGGTGCCACCCATATGCAGATTTTCCGCACGGTGGTTCTGCCTTTAGCCCGCCCTGCACTTCTCACCGTGCTGATCTTGCAATTCCAATCCATATGGAATGCTTTCCTGCAGCCCTTGCTCTATTTGAATTCTCCCGACCATTATGTGCTCAACGTGGCTTTGAGCATATTCCAACAGCAGTATAAGGCGCAATGGAATCTGACCCTGGTTGGAGCCATGTTCAATGCCATCCCAGTGATCCTACTGTTCTTCATATTCAGCCGGTATTATATCGAAGGTGTTGCCTATACCGGGATCAAGGGTTGATTGGTTCTACCCAGACGGTCAGGAACATGATGAAAACGGTTTTATTGATCCTACGTGACGCATTACAGGACGTCTGGGCGGATTTGTGGACCATGCTGGTTTGTAATCTGTTTTGGCTGGTAGCGAATGTGTTGATTGTGCCCGGGCCGCCAGCAACCCTGGCGTTGGTCTATTTTGGCAATCGCCTCGCTCATGGCGAGGTTGTCGATCTCAGCGATTTCTGGAGTGCTTTCGGCCGCTATTGGGGTCCTGCATGGCGGTGGGGTGGAATCAACCTGGGCGTCATCACGTTTTTGATCGTGGATATCGCCCTGACTGGTCAAATTATTCAAGGGTTGTGGGAGCCCTATTTACAGGGTCTTTACATTGCGCTGCTGGCTGGTTGGTTGACTGTCCAGTTATTTGCGCTGCCGATCTTGTTTGAGCAAAATACCATGAGCGTTCGCCAGGCGCTGCGCAACGGAGTTGTAATGATCGGTAAAAACCTGGGGTTCTCAATTGCTCTGACTTTATTCCTGCTGCTTATTCTTATCGTTAGCACGATTGCCTTTATGCTCAGCTTGATGTTAGGGGCTGTTTTTATCGCCTGCGTGAGCAACCGGGCTATATTGAACCGCCTGGAAAGCTTTAAACTCTCAAGCGCGCGGGTATAAACCTGTCCTGGAGTCTGGATTTACGTTTACCTTATTTTTTGATATTTAAAAATAGGAGTTCCTGATGCAGTTGATCCGTCATCCATCCAATCCAATTCTGCTTCCAGACCCAACTTCAGACTGGGAAACCTACAATGTTTTCAACCCTTCCGTGATTTACCATGACGGATTGTTTCACATGCACTACCGCGCGCAGGGGTTGGATTGGATCAGCCGGATTGGCTATGCAGTCAGCGTGGACGGGATCCGCTGGAATCGCATGCGCCGGCCGGTGTTGGAGCCGCAAGATGCAAGTGATTCACGTGGCGTGGAAGACCCGCGTGTGACTGAAATGGATGGCGAGTTTTATATGTCCTATACTGCCTACGGAAGGGAGTTCAGCGGTCAAGGCAAGCCGGCACATGCCGGCGGTGGGATTTTGCCAATGTTTGTTCACAGCAGGAACTTGATCCAGTGGGAACGAATTGGAGCGCTGGTTAAAGGCGAGGATAACAAGGATCATGTTTTGTTCCCCCGCCGCATCCATGAGAACTACGTAGCACTCCACCGCCGGGCCCCCAATGTCTGGCTGGCTGAAACTTCCGATTTAACCCACTGGCCGGAAGAATCCATGCACCCGATCTTTGGGCCACGGCCCGAGAATGGCTGGGATTCATTTCGGGTCGGTGGGGGCGGCGTGCCGATCGAAACGGAGTATGGTTGGTTGATTGTGTATCATGCTTATGACTCATCCCACACTTATCGGCTGGGGACGTGTCTGCTCGACCTGGAGGATCCTGCCATTGTGATCCATCGTCCCAAGGATTTCATTTTCGAGCCGCGTGAAATATGGGAATTGCGCGGTGATGTACCCAACGTGGTTTTTTCATGCGCCAACCTGGTAGTAAGCGACACCGTATATGTGTATTACGGCGGTGCGGATCATGTCATCGGGCTGGCGACCATAGGATTTACGGAGCTCCTGGATTACGCCCGGTTTGGATAGTTCACACATTTTGAAGATTATTACATCGTTGCAGGTGGATTTATGGTAGATCTTTGGACAATTTCAGAATCCTCGTTCAATCCGAATCGCATTCGCCACAACGAGACGGTGTTTACCCAGGGCAATGGATACCTTGGCACACGTGGCGCGTTTGAAGAATTTTACCCGGACGAACAGCGCACGACTTTCGTCCATGGTGTGTTTGACGACCTGCCGGTTGTTTTTACCGAGCTGGTAAATTTCCCTGATTGGTTGGAATTGGAAATTTTTCTGGATGGAGAGCGTTTCAGCCTGGCAAATGGTGAAATCCTGGCCTTCGAGCGCCATTTGGACCTGCACACCGGGCTGCTGACCCGCACGGTTCGATGGCGCAGTCCACAGGGGCGCACCACCCGGCTGGAATTTCAACGTTTCGCCAGTTTGGCCAATGTCCATTTGGCGTGCCTGCAGGTGATTTTGACGCCGGAAAATTATTCCGGCGGTGTTGAACTGCGCAGCGGCCTGGATGCCGGAACGGAAAACCTGGGTTTTAAACACTGGGATTGGCTGGGGCAGGGCATCGATGGACAAACCTGCTGGTTGAAGTTGCGAACCCATACGACCGAGATCGAAGCTGGGATGGCGACAAGTTTCGCAGTTACTGCTGACGAAGATGTTGAAACCCACGCCTGGGATGTTCATGGCCCCCCGACGCTTGCTTTTAATACACACGTTGACGCGGGGCATGATGTCCGATTGGAAAAAAAAGTCTCGATTTTTACGGGCCGGGATGGCGCTGATCCACTTGCTTCTGCGCGCACTGAACTTGCCCATTTGCCTGAACGCGCCTGGGATGAGCTATGGCAGGCGCACACCCGCTGTTGGGAGGAAGAATGGCAGCGCTGCGATGTGCTCATCGAAGGGGATGATGAAGCGCAACTCGCAATACGATTTAATCTGTATCACCTGCTGATCGCCGCACCACGCAGTGATGAGCGCGTAAGCATCGGCGCAAAGACATTGAGCGGGTACGGTTACCGTGGTCATGCCTTTTGGGACACAGAAATTTTCATGCTGCCTTTCTTTACCTATACCCGCCCCGAGATAGCCCGCAACCTGCTCTCTTACCGCTTCTATAACCTGCCTGGTGCGCGGGAAAAGGCGACCACAAATGGATTTAGCGGAGCGCAATACCCCTGGGAAAGCGCCGGCGACGGGCGCGAAGTCACCCCAACCTGGGTGCCAAATCCATCTGACCAGGCCAACATGATCCGTATTTGGACCGGGGACATTGAGATTCATATTTCAGCCGATATCGTCTATGCCGTCTGGCAGTATTGGTTGGTCAGCCAGGACGATGAATTTTTAATCAACCGGGGTGCAGAAATTATCCTGGAAACTGCCCGCTTCTGGGCAAGTCGGTTGGAGTGGAATAACGAGAATAGACGCCACGAACTGACGGATGTCATTGGTCCTGATGAATACCATGATCATGTAGATAATAACGCCTATACCAACTATCTTGCCCGTTGGCATCTACTGAAAGCTCACTGGCTTGGGGGGTGGCTGAAAGAACACAGCCTGCAGGCAGCACAGCAATTGTTTGGTCGCCTTGGGTTAGTGGAGGAGACTTTCTCGCATTGGAGGCACTTAGCCAGCCACATCTACTGCCCAATGGATGTGAAAACCGGTCTTATCGAACAGTTCGATGGCTATTTTGAGCGCAAAGATGTCGACCTGGTCGCTCTTGAACCCCGTACCGAGTCTGTTCAAAACCTGCTCGGGATTGAGGGCGCCAACGATACCCAAGTGCTCAAACAGCCGGATGTGGTCATGTTGATGTACTTGCTTCCAGAAGAAATAGACCCTGCGGTTGCGCAAAAGAACTACGATTATTACACCGCCCGTACTGATCTGACTTATGGGTCGTCGCTGGGGCCTTCTATCCAGGCGATCATGGCCACCCGCCTTGGCAGTCCTGAGCAGGCGTACGAAAATTTCATCCGGGCTGCTCACGCCGACCTGGATGACGTGCGCGGTAATGCCGGCGACGGTATTCACGGCGCATCGGCGGGCGGCTTGTGGCAGGCCGTGGTGTTTGGCTTTGGCGGCCTGCAAATTAATGAAGAGGGTTGGAAACTGGCGCCCAAGTTACCCGGGCATTGGAAGCGATTGGCTTTCAAATTTTCCTGGCGTGGCGAAGAGGTGAGTATCGACCTGATGGGTAGAGGGGGTGAGAACACATGATCCAAGCATTTCTGTTTGATCTGGATGGCGTCCTGACAGATACATCGGAATTTCATTTTTTGGCCTGGAAGCGCCTGGCGGAAGATTTGGGCATTTCCTTCACTCGGCAGGAAAACGAAGCTTTGCGCGGTGTTTCACGGCGTGAATCACTTGCATTGCTGCTCAAAGGCCGCCCTGTGAGTGAAACTGAGGCAACAGCGATGATGGAGCAAAAGAATCGCTATTACCTGGAACTGGTGGAAAAGATGACTCCATCCAGTCTTCTCCCGGGTGCAAAAGAAATTCTGGAAGAGCTTGGCCGCCTCAGGTTGAAACGGGTGATCGTCTCGGTAAGTAAAAATGCCCCATTGGTGATCGAGCGCTTGCAGTTGATACCTTTGATCGACGGCCTGGTGGACGGAAATGCGCCAGCCCGTTCAAAGCCGTTTCCCGATTTGTTCTTGCTGGCAGCAAACAAGTTTGGTTTAAAACCAACAGACTGCCTGGTGGTGGAAGATGCGGCTGCCGGAATTGAAGCTGCACACGCAGCCGGAATGCTTGCCCTGGGTCTTGGACCGTTCGCGCGCGTGGGAAAAGCAGAACTGGTGCTTGCATCCCTGGCAGGTCAGCAGGCTGCCGATATTTTGGCCAAGATCGAAAAATGGATGTGGTTTTAGAAAAGCCTGTGGCAGCCCTTGGTTCCGGTCGTTTCATCGATGGCATGCTGGATACACCCAAGCCAGTATAGTATCTACGAATTAAACGGTTTGGATTGTTCTGTTCTGGCTGGCAAGGTATCCTGACTGCCGAACAAGTGGTCTATTGCCGATAAAGTTAATTTCCAGCGAATCCTATTTTCCAATTCCAACCAAAACTTTGCGCCCCATAAATCATTGGCGGGAGATTACGTAAGAAAAGGATTTACCTATTTTTAATTGGAATTGACCAACTGGGCAGGTGTAAAATCAAATCTAGAAATATTCGTATGACCGAGAAAATTACCGAAAGCGTGCTTAAATCCTTATCTTCCTCAGAAAGCTGTTCTCGAGGGTATGAGTTATACAAATCCGATGCAGTCTTTGACACATTCCGCCAGGGTGCCTTTCTAACTGGGAAATGTGAAGGCAGCAGTGCGCCGTTCTATCAGATGCGCGTGCAATTGGATGAAGGCGGTATTGAGGAAGCCTCCTGCACCTGTTCGTATGATTGGGGCGGTTACTGCAAGCACATCATTGCCTTGGCGCTCACCTATATCCATAACACGGATGCCTTTACCGAGCAAAAGGAAATCGAAAAGTTATTAGGGCAACTGGATAAAAACGCTCTGGTGTGCCTGATTGCAAAAATGGTGGATAAAGATCCGGATTTGTATTTCTGGCTGCAAACTGCCATTCCAACCGCATCAGCCAAATCCCAACCTGCCCGATCACGGAGTAAGCGCAAAACGGAAGTATCAAAGACGGAATATAGGAGGCAAATCCAGAGTATCCTGCACAGTTTGCGTGGTTACCGCATGTCAGAAGCATATTGGATGATGGGCGGGATGGTCAACCAACTGGATCATGTTCGTGACATAGCATATGAGTTTATGGAGGCTGGCGATGCACGGGGGGCGCTGGTAATTCTGACAACCCTTCTAACCGAAGTGAGTGGGAGTTTTGAACAGTTTGACGATTCCGACGGCGCGCTGGGGGGCTTTTTTAGTGAATTAGCTTTGCCGCTCGTTGAAGCCATTCTGAGCGCAGACCTCAGTAAAACCGAGCGCCGCAGCCTGTTTAAAGAACTGGAACTGGTGGTTGAAGAATTAAGTGCTTATGGGATTGATGACCTGAACGTGATCCTTGCCGCTGTGAATCGCGGCTGGTCAGATGACGTCCCGAATGAATTGGAAGACTATGATTTCGATAACGCAGTACTGAATGAAGCAAAGCTGAATATTTTGGATCGCCAGAATCGGGTGGAAGAATACCTCAAGCTATGCCTTGAAGTCGGCGAGTACCGGCGCTATATTCTCAAGCAGATAGAGTTGGGAGAGTTTGAAAAAGCGGTCGAAATTGCCGGAAAAACACTAACACAAGCCAGTGATGCCCTGATGGTTGCCAAGGCGCTGCGAAACACCGGGCGCTTGCCACATGCGCTACGCCTGGCAGAGAAAGGGTTAAGCCTGGATGGCAACAAATACGACCTTGGTGCCTGGCTGGGTCAGATTGAAGAAACCCAGGGTCAGGTTGAGCAGGCGATTCAAGCCTACCAGGCGGCATTCACCAGCCTGCCTTCTCGGGAATTGTATAGCACGCTCAAGAAGTTATCTAGCGCAGATTGGGAACACTTCAGACCCGTTCTCATGCAGATTCTTCAAGCTTCACATCATGCGGATGTGCTTGCCGATGTCTTTCTTTTTGAAGAGGAAAGGGATCAGGCAATTGGTGTCGCCGACAAAGCCGGTGAATGGAATTATTCCCTGATCGAAAAAGTGGCAGATGTAGTTTTACCCTTTCGCCCAGATTGGGTCAT
>Ga0265292_1000175_pt1 | contig 118898 bp, 110 predicted proteins | sample Munlanlewell296A_FD_189080 | JGI IMG/M metagenome (GOLD analysis project Ga0265292, IMG submission 189080) | Leachate microbial communities from a municipal landfill in Southern Ontario, Canada - Leachate well 296A | ecosystem: Engineered > Solid waste > Landfill > Unclassified | place... | reverse complement strand
TTTAATCTGGAATCCTTCATCACTTTCTTGCAAAACTCACTTGAGCCAATCCAGTTTCATGCACCTCCACAAAAACAGCCTTCGCTCTTCTCATTCAGACAACTGAAAAAACTGGTGCCTTTTTAGGTGGATTTACAGGTTAGTTCGAATCCATTTGGGCAAAGCTTGGGCTAGAGTTTTGGCCTCACAAGTGTGCCGGTTTTGCCGTCTTCCATGTCTATTCCTTGAGAGTTTAAGGTTAAGCGGAGCTCATCCGAAAGGGGCCAGTTTTTTTGGAGGCGGGCTTCTTCGCGCTGTTTTACAAGTTCTTCTTGCTCAGCTGTGAGTTTAAAATCAACTGGGAAAATTTGGAGAACCTCGTTTAGGCGATTTAGGGTAGTTTCAACAGAAAAAGTGTGCCCGGGCAGACTTTGTTTTTGCACAGATGCGATCCATTCAAAAATTAGAGCCAAAGCCCCGCCAATATCAATATCGTTGCTGAGTTTTTCCGTAAAGGCCAAAATTAGTGCCGGGTCCGGTTCGGTGGAACTGGTGCTTGTGTCTTTGTGAGTTAGATAAAATTCATCCAATCCCTTTAGTGTGTTTTTGGCTTGTTCAAGCGCTTCCATGCTGTATTCAATTGGGGAGCGGTAGTGAGTGCTAAGTAAAAAAAATCGAACTACGCGCGGACTGAATTTTGCAAAAATATCTTTGAGCGTAAAAAAGTTGCCAAGCGATTTGCTCATTTTTTCCTGGTTTATCGTGATGTAGCCGTTGTGCATCCAAATGTTTGCGAGCGGTTTACCACTTGCTCCTTCACTTTGAGCTATTTCACACTCGTGGTGCGGAAATTTAAGATCGAGGCCGCCCCCGTGGATGTCAAAAGTTTCCCCAAGCAAGGCTTTGCTCATGGCGCTACACTCAATATGCCAACCGGGGCGGCCATCACCCCAGGGGCTTTGCCAGAAAGGTTCACCCTCTTTTTTAAATTTCCAAAGTACAAAATCTTGGTGGTTCCGCTTGTCTTTGCGCTCCTCTATGCGAGCTCCGGCTTCAAGCTCATCTAATTTTTGGTGAGAAAGTTTTCCGTATTCCGGGAAGGTTTTTATATCAAAATAAACGCCATCTTCCAAAATGTATGTGTGGCCTTTTGACTCAAGAGTTTGAATCAAGTCAATCATCTCCTTAATAAATTCCGTTGCGTATGGATTGTATGTTGGTGGTTTTATGCTTAGAGCACCGTAATCCCTCTTGTATTCCGGAATGATTTTTTTAGCCAACTCAGGCACTGTAATACCTTCTTTTTCTGCACGGGCAATCATTTTGTCCTCAATGTCTGTGATGTTAAAAGCAAATTCAACCGTGTAGCCTGCGAATTCCAAAAATCTGCGTGCAATATCAAAGGCTACTGCGCTTCTGCCGTGTCCCAAATGAGCCGAATCGTAAACCGTTGGCCCGCAAACATACATTTTTATTGTGTCGCCGGGCTCTTTGCCAAGTGGCACTTTTGTTCCACGCAAACTATCGTAAAATTGAATCATAAATATACGTTTATAAGATTGCGAATTGCTTCAAGTAGAAATATTGCGATTAATGGCGATAAATCCAAATAGCCCAGTCTTGGAAGCAGTCTTCTTATTGGTTTTAAAATTGGGTCTGTGCTTTGTACTAAAAATCGCATAAGAGCACTTGATTCTTCTTGCATAAACCAGCTTAAAATCACACGCAAAAATATGAGTGTTAGTACCAGGTCAAATAAAATGTTTAGCGTTTGTTTCAAAAAATCCATATGGCGGTTTAAATCGCATGGATTCTAACAGAAGTTTTTTCCTTATGCACGCTTTCTTACGGCCATATAAGCTAGCGTTGCAAGACCGCTCAAAATAAGCAGTGCTGTGTTAGCAGGGCCGGTTTCCGGAGTGCGGTTTACATGACCTGTGATATTTGCCGTGGGTTTTGTGGAATTGTAGATTGGGGGAGTGTTTGTGCCTGTGTTTTGTGAAGGTGCTTTTGCGAGTGCAATCCCGGAAATTACATCGCTTTGTGCACTTTCCAGCCCTTCAACGTCAACTGCCGTTACGGAGAAATAGTAGGATTCTCCAGGTGTAAGCTCTGTAATCATCCAAGTTGTGGAGGAATCAAAAGTTTCGGATACTGCAAAGAGTGCATCTTTTGAAGGTCCATAATAAACGCGGTAGAAGGCGATTGCATTTGTGCTTCCCGGTGCCTCCCAACTTAAAATTACTTTTTCTGCATCACCGGTTGAGGTGAGCCCTGTAACTTTGTTTGTAGTTGGATTTACGTTTTCTATTGGCATTACGACTGTGTCCGGGGCTACTATTTCTGCGCCCACGGTAAGGGTTAATTCTTTTCTGTATTCGGCTTCATTTCCAAGAGTGTCTGCCATAAGAACGTCCAAAACATAATCACCTTCGGCTGTTGGCATTAAAAGTTTTGCTTGGTATTTGCCGGAAGTTTTAGTTTCTTCCATTTGGTAGGATTCTCCTTCAAAAATTATAGATATGTCCTCTAGTGCCTTTTCACTTAGCACTGTGATTGTTACTTCTTTGCCGACTGTAAGAGCTGTTTTTGGATCGCTTTCTATGGAAACAATTTCCGGTGCAGATGTATCTACTGTTATAGTCTCCACCGATGAAGTTTCTTTTACACTTGTGATTTCTTCTGTTGCGTCTAACTCTGCGATTTCTACGTAAAGTTTATATGTTCCGTCTGCTAAATCTTGCAATGTGTAAGAAAAACTGTTGTCAAAAGCAATTTCCGTGCGACCCGTTTCTTCTTCATTTAAATATATAATTGCCGTGTATCCATATTCAGCTTCTCCTTGGATTTCTATTGAGTTTGTTGAGTAGCTTCCGGATGCAGGGCTTACCAAATCAAAATCCCCTGTACGGTCAAAATCTACGGTTTCAAAATCCGAATTAAATTCGTCCGTGGAATCTTTGCTTTGCACAACTCTTGTGTTTGCTTCTCCTGTTATGCTTGTGTCGTCTAAGTCAGTTATAGTTAAAGTTTGCATCTTGGGCGTTACGAACTTAACGGACAAACTAAAGCTGTGTTCGCCCTGGTCTTCCGCCAAAAAAGTGTAATCGTTTGGTAGCATGGCTTCGCTGTCTGTGGATGAAAATCTAACTGTGCCCGTGTAATTTGTGACTGTGAATCCGTCTGAATCAACTGCTTTAACAGTTAATGTCTGTGTGTCTCCTATAAGAGTTTCTGTTTCAAGTCCGCTTGCCACAAAACTTGCAACAGCGCCACTTGAGGCTAAAACTACATCTTGTTCGTTTGAGTATGGTTCTGTTCCGGTTCCATTTAATGCAAGCGCTGGATTTCCTAAAATGCTTTGCCCTTCCGTTGAATCAAAAATATTAAAACTAACAATTCCATTTCCGTTTCCCGTAACTGAGAAATTCATTTGCCCTTTATTGTTTGTTACAAATTCCGAGGTGTAAACGTTAACCGAATTTTTATTTGGAGTTACAACAAGTGAATGTCCTTTTACAGGATTTGCGAATTCATCTGCTAAAATTACGCTCATTAGCGCCGTTTGATTCTCCTCCAGGCTATTTTGGCTAAATGTAACGCGTGAATTTAAAGCTGATGGGGTTCCGGATACCACTTCAAATTTATTTTCTATAGCTTCATCTTTTTTATCTTTGTATGAGATTTGTACGGTGTAGGTTCCGGCTTTTTGTAATGATTCTTTTGCTAGGTCTATGCGAGCCACTCCGTCTTCATCTGTTTTTGCGGTTGAGGTGGTTTTGATTTGATCAATATCTATTAAAACTACATTCAGATCTTCATTTGCTTCTCCTTGTAGATTGACTACGCCGGAGGCTCCAGCTGTAAGCTGTGAAAGTGTTCCGGTAAATTCAAGCTCCGTAGTTGCCGGAATTAATGATTTTGCTCCCAAAATACCTGCAACAAGTAGTGCCACCGCAAGAAATCTATACTTTTGAATTGTGTCTAAAACTGGTGCCATACGTTTAAAGTTGATTTTAAATCTTCTTATTATATCAGATTTTAACTTAAATTAAAAGCTTCGAGCCTAAGCTTTCCATTCTGTGGTTTGGTCTAATTGGGCGGACTTTTTTTCCGTGTGTTTCATAACTATTAAAGTCATGTCGTCCAATTGAGATTTGCCTTCCATAAATCGGCTTACATCAATAGCAATTTTTTTGAATAAATCCTCTGAACTTAGCTCCACTCGGCATTGGTTTTCTACGAAGGTTTTTAGTCTTTCCAGCCCATATATTTCTCCAAGCATATTTTGTGCTTCTGTTATCCCATCCGAATATAAAATTATAAAATCATTTTCTTCCATGGTGAGTTCTTGCTCTTTAACAAATTGTGAATTGTCTGCAACCATTCCAATTGCAAGTCCGCCGGCACGTATAACGTCGATTTTTCCTTGTTTTGTTCTTGCGTGTATCAAGTGCTCATGTCCGGCGCCAACCCATTTGATTTTGCTTTCGGCAGGTAGCCATTCAACTAGCATCATGGTCATGAACATGCTTGGCTTTAAGTGCGGTTTTAGATATTTGTTGAGTGTTATCACCACGTCCACAAGCGAGTCTTTTAAATCTATAAAAGTTTCAAGGAGCGCATCCACCATTACCATTACTATTCCAGCCGGTATACCGTGGCCAGTGGAATCGCCGATGTATAGCAAATTCCGATTTTTTTGCGTGTAAAAATCAAAAGTATCCCCACCAATTTCCGATGCAGGGCGGGTTTTTGCGGTAATCTCCATGTCTTGCATTTTGGGTGCACTTTTTGGGATTAGCATGCGTTGAATATCTTGAGCGGAAGAGAGCTCTTTTTGGACGCGTTTGTGTACTTTTATATCGCCATAAATCTCTTCCAAGTTGCGTGTTACTTCATTAAAAAAATGTGCCAGAATTCCGATTTCGTTTTGTTTCTCCGTGATTATGCGGTGGTATGGTTTCCCGGTTAATAATGCCTTCATCTCTCTAATCACTTTGTTTAGCGGGATTTGTATGCGCGTTATTAAAAGAAAGATTACTGCCAGTAGAAATATAATAAATCCAAGTAGAAAAGATTGCCGTGTATCGAGTATTTGATATTTTGCCAGCCCAAATGAAGCCACTCCCAAGAATATGCAAATCAGTGTGATTTCCATTGTTATTTGAGCAATGATTTTTTGGCGTAAAAATGACATGGCTAGTTTTATTATAACTCTTCTTTAGTGGAATTTAATAGCTTTTCAATCTTATTGGCTTCGCTCCATGCACTTAGTTTTTGGTAAAGTGATTTTAGATATCCCAGAGTTTCCTTCCCGAGGCTCAAAATACTGCCGTTTTTCTTTTTGGAAAGTAAAATGTTTATGGTGTCTATTGTGTGTAAATACAGCGTGTTTTCCAGCGTTTCTTTAAATCTTTTTGGCAGATTATTCATGATTGCATAACTCTTATTAAACCATTGATGTTTTGGATCCAAAAATGCACGCACGAGATCTGAAATTACAAGCTCGTCTTCCATTTGTGCAAGTGCAAGTAGACTTTTTTCTCGTATTTTTTGTGATTCATGTCGGAGACAATCTCGCAAGAAAAGTTTGGCTTCTTTAAATTGGACTTTGCCCGCCGTCTCAATCGCAGATTCAAGTGTGGCTAGATTTTTACTGCCAAGCATTTGATTCAGGTGATGTTCAAGCTCTCGTCTTAAATCCGTAAATTGCCAAAGTGCGACTATGCTGGCACCTCTTGTTTGTGGATTTTTTTCGTCCAAATATGGCTCAAGATAGTAGGGAAGGTTTGGGTCGTTAAACAGCCTTAATGCACGTATAAGACCTGCTTTTTCACCCTCATTTTTTTCTATTGATTCGAGCGTAAATACAGTCAACTCTTCCGGTGCTATGTCAAAAAGACGTTTGATTAATTCTTCACGAATCAGATCTTCATCTTCCGTTTTTAGCATTTGTTTAAGCGTTTGAATCACTCTGTATTTTGTGAAGGATTGATTTAGAAGATGCTCTTTTAAATCTTTAAATCCGGATAGTGTATGTAGGGCGCAGAGGCGCAGTGCCGGGTTTTCATCTTTTAAAATCTCCAAGATGCTACTTAAAGAATTTGTTTCCTCACGCATTGCCATGGTCTTTAAAATTGTTTCTTTTAAAATCATTGGTTCTTGCGGTCTGCAAAGAAGTTTTTGTAGCGTTGGCAAGGCTTTTGCGTGGCCTTTTTGGCCCAGGATTTCTATTGCGTTTAAGCGAGTAGCCAGATCTGTTTTGTGTCCCAAATGTTGTTCGGACATTGACGTATATTTGCGACCCATTCCTTCTATGATTATTGCCATTATTATACTTAGCCCGATTAGGATTCCATTTAGTGTGAGTGTTTGAGTTAGCCCTCGTGACATCGATGCAATAATGAGCAAAAGACCCGTTCCAAATACCGCTCCAAGTGGTTTAACAATTCCTTGCAAAAGTTCTTTTATTTCTGTTCTTTGTGAATGTGGAATTGCGTAATAAGATGAGTCGTACGCGTTTTTAAAAAGTATATTTGTGAGTTCAAATGATCCACGAGTTATTGATGCTGTGGCCAAATTGAATCGTAGGGTCATTAGTACTGTGTTCAAAATCAAAAGTAGTGGGTTTAGCATCATACTTGCAATCACACCCAGCCCCGTTAAAATTCGGCTTGCCACTATAAGTTGCATAAGCAAAGCAAAACTGCTGAATATCAAATTTAATGTACCCAATTTTTGCGTTAATTGTTCCGTATGTAATTTTGCTGTTTGGTCTACTTGTTCTGCTTGGCCTTCGCTCGCTAAATGTACGTTATTTGGTTGATTTTCTTGTACCAGTGTTTGCTCTTCTGTCTCAAAAATATTTTGTTCAACGCTTTTTGTGTATTCAAATTCAACAATGTTAACAATTGCCCATTCGAGTGCAACTACGATTACTAAAGCCTTTAAGAATGGAATTTTTCTAATTTCTTTTAGTGTGTTTCCTATTGTTTTTTTGTCCTCGTGCTTTTCTTCAGCTACTTTTGGGATTTCCATTGTCCGGCTGTTGTATTTTAGGACTATTGGAAGTATTAAAAGTAATAGTAAAACCCAAAAAATAATGAATTTGTATGCAGGAATTTGGAATGAAAGTGTGCTTAACAAAAAGCCTCCAACTATTCCTCCAACACTTTCTGCGGATTCAATAACGGGGAAGGTTCTTTGGCTTTCTAGCGGGGAAAATAATTCTTCGTTGAAGAGTGAAATCAATATATTCAATTGCGACATGAATACACCTTGTGCAATCAAGAAAAATAAGAAAAATACAGGTGTTTGCGCGTTTATAAAAATTATACTTGTCACTAAAAATGTTGATCCTAAAATTACCGTTATTGTTATTAAAAGTTCTTTGCGTATTTTGTTTGCTATTGGTCTAAAAATTAAGGTTCCAAGCATTACAAATACCGCATTTGTCATAAACAATGCAGGTAGCCATTCGATTCCGATTTTGCTCAAAAATGTTGCAAGTAAAATTGTCCATCCAACCGTGTAGCCAACTCTGCTCAAAAATGTTTGGCTCCAAGCTACCAGCACGCGTGACCATTCTTTTGGAGCAATATTTAAGATTTGATTTATGCGTGTTATGCCCACAGTTTTTTGTTAATCATTTAAACAATCTTGTTATTCTAACATAAAAACGCCCATTCATCAAGCCTTCCTAATCTGAAAGTGGCTCAAAATTTGCTAAACTTTTGTGCGTGTTCAAAATCAAAAACATTTCGGCGGTTTCCGTGGGTGTAATACTACTTGCATCATCTTCTGTTTTGAGTCGTCTTTTGGGTGTTTTGAGAGATTATGTTTTTTCAAAAATTTTTGGGATAGGGGATGCAGGTGGGATTTTTGCGCTCGATGCTTATTTTGTAGCCTTTAAGATTCCCGATTTTTTGTATACGCTTTTGATTTTGGGTGCCATGTCTACGGCTTTTATCCCAATGTATACGGGTATTCGCAAAGAAGATGGTGAAAAAAAAGCCAGTGAATTTGCGAGTAATGTGATTCTGTTGTTATTTATTTTGTTGCCGATTTGTTCTGTTCTTGCATTCTTTTTGGCTCCTTATTTGATGCCATTTCTTGCTCCCGGATTTAGCCCAGAGCTACAAGATACATCTGTTTATTTAACTAGAATCATGCTTTTGTCTCCATTTTTTATGGGGCTTAGCGGGCTTTTTCAAGGCATTGAAAATGCTCATAAAAAGTTTTTGGGTCTAGCTCTTGCACCGATTTTTTACAATTTGGCCATAATCGTTTCAGCTTACTTTTTTGGTTCAAAATATGGAGTTAATGCGCTTGCGATTGGAGTAGTGATTGGTGCTCTTTGTCATTTTTTGGTGCAGGTGCCGGGAACGCTTTTGACTCCATTCAAATTCAAAATTACACCTCCTATTTTTGGCAAGGATGTAAAAGAATTTTTTACTTTGCTATTGCCAAGACTTTTTGGGAACGTGGTATTCCAGGCTTCCACGTTTGTAGATACTTTGCTTGCCACTACAATCTCGCTTGGGAGTTTGTCTATTTATAATTACGCGCTCAACTTGGAAAGTTTTCCTTATGGAGTGGTTGCAATTTCTTTTTCCACTGCAATTTTTTCTACTTTGTCTGAGCAGTCTGGTGAGAGTGAAAACTTTTTTGCCACTTTAAAACAGGCTATTTTGAGGGTTATGTTTTTAGTTATCCCGGCGACTGTTGGTTTGTATTTTTTGCGCGAGCCTCTTATCCGTGTGCTTTTGGCAGGTGGTCAGTTTGATGAAAACGCCGTCCATATGACTACGCTTACTCTTGGATTTTTTATTTGGGCTGCAATTCCACAAAGTTTGATCACTCTTTTTTCACGTGGATTTTATTCCAGGAAAGAGACTTGGTTGCCAGTTTATTTAGGTACGATCGGCATGCTATTTTGCATAGCCCTAAGCGTAATTTTTATTAAAGTTTTGGATTTGCCCGTTTACGGCTTGGCATTTTCCAACGTTATCGCCACCACTTTATACGCAGGTCTTCTTGGCATTGTTTTGCTACACCAAATTAAAGTTTCTGTTTTAAAACTCTTTGATGTGCGTTTTATTGTTGCGCTTTTTTCCGGATTGATTTTGATGTTCGGCGCTTTGTTTGCAGTTGATCACTACTTTGCTAGCCAGCCGATTCTTATGTTGATTCTTGGTGGTTCTTTTGGTGCCCTTGCCTACTTTGCAGGGTTCTTTGGAGTTAAGAAGGTGATTAGTTAGAGGGCGTATTAGATTTCTGTCATTCTGTCGATAATACTTTTTACAGCTTCACTGATTCGTACTCTTGCTTCTTCTGGCGTCCAGTCTGGATATTTTAGAAATGCATCACATGTTCCCGGCGTACCGTCAGAGTTGACTGTTTGGGCCAATGCTATTCCGCCTCCGTATGGTATCGTTATGGAATTTAATCTATCTATAGCCTCATCAACTTTTGGTCGTTGGCCATATGCGTATCCAGTTAATTCTGGTATTTTTCGTTCCATTTGATAGGTTGTTACGCCTGTATTATAAAATCAAAGTCCATTACTGTCAAGTGCTGTTAAGCTGAGTTTCAGTCACATTTTGTGGATTGAATTATGGCTTTGGGCTAATGATCGTAAATCACTAAATGTTTGTGTTTTGTGCCACTGGTCATTGGGATGCCTGCCAATTCGCCTTCTTCTTGGACGGCTGGATTTTCCATATTTTTGCGTCTTAAGAAAAAGACCTCAATATCATATTTATCTTCAACGAACTTGCTATTTCGGTAAGCCAAATTCATTTTTTGATCAGGGAAAGGTTTCCCGTCGGGTTCTCTCTTAAGCCATTTTGGAATTTTAAAGTTGTCTTCCACAAATACAATAAAATCAAAGTCAGAGAACAAACTTCCTCTAAATCCTGGCGGGTCGTATACCCCAAAAGATTCTTTTACCGATGAGCCAATCATGATGATTTTTATAATTTTATCGTCTGGCAAAAATTTCGATTTGATTTTTTCGATAGCCAGATTTCTAAGACGATCAATTTCTGCTTTTTCAAAAATCTTTTTGTGCGGTCGAGTTTTTAGATGGTCTTCCATTGTGTTGGGGTAGGGTCATTCTCTTTAATTCTTTTTCTGCAGATTTGTTCGATTGTAAGGGCATTAGGTATGCCGGTTATGTAGACTATATCTGGCACAAATCTTTCACCACCATGTTTTTTGTGGACTATTTTGCCGGTACGCATTTGCAAAATTATTGTGCCTTTTTGATCGTTGCCACGCACTTCAATGTTCCCGTTAAATTGCTCCCAATCCATAGATTTGATGTTGCCATTTTTGTAATAAACCAATCTGTTTTTAGTCCCCACAAAATAACCTCCTTTTTTGAATATTGAGTAAATCCCAAAGCAGAGCATGCCAAGACCAATCAATACAAAAATACCTATCATAATCCCCGGCATTAGTAGTGCACTTAGATTGTCTAAGCTTGCTACAGCTGGCGATCCATTTAATTTAAAACTTATTTCCTCGCCTTTAAGGATTTGATTTATTCCTGTGAACATGGCTATACCACTTATTGCAGTCCAAACAGATCCAAACAAAATCATTGCGATTGATTTTTGGATTGGCTTTTCACGTTCTGCCTTTACCGCAAACTCTTTGTTTTCCGCTCCAATTGCAGATGCAAACTCCGGTGGCAATATTGTTTTGTTTGGCATGTTAAATAAATTATATCCGCATTTTAACATCAGTTTAGCTTGAATGCTATTTGGCAAATGGTGCACCTCTACCACTCATTTCTTTCCATAAGGAACGTTTGTAATCGTCCCAGAATTCTTTGGCATCTTTAGTCCCAAATTTTGTAGCTTCTTCACCGACGTTTTCTAAGATATCTTTTTTAGATTTTAAATCTTCATAAGCGGTAAAAATTTCTGTCACTTTTTTAGAAAGTTGAGTATCTCCACTAACAATTGCCTTTAGTCCTTGGATCAACTCGTCTGGTGAAGTATCTCCTTCTATTACGAGTTCTTTGACGTCCTTGCGACCTCCATTCCAAATTCCTTTCCAAAAGCCTGTGGCCATTTCTGCAGCTCCTTTTACTGTGCCTGCTTTCTCTTTTAATGCAATCATGAAATCTAAAAGTTTAAGCAATAAGTTCCCTGCGGAAGATTGTAAGTCGTTAACAGCCTCTTGAATTTCTGCTTTACGTTCACCAAATTCACGATGCATAGCCATTTCCAAGGCAGGTCTGGTAGCGTCAATGGCTTGCTCGGTCGTGTAAACGCCTCCTGCTGTTAAAGCTAGGGCTGGTAATGCCCATTTCATTATTTTTAAAATTCTCTCCCTCAAGTCCGCTGTCGTGCGTTTTGGTACTTTGCTTTTGAGCTCTTCACGTACCAAGGCTAAAGCCCTTTGACCATCTGCGGAAAGCTGTGTTTCATCAATTTTTCTTAAGGTAGCGAGGTGATCGGTGCGCATAAATGATTTTTTATATTGCGTAATAATATCACAATTTTCGTTTAAAAAATAGCCTCATAAGTTTTGTAAATAACAGAACACTTTTATTGACTGCCCGGGCGGGCAGACTTTCTCACCCCAAAACATCACTTTCCCTAATTGTTACATTGTAACAATTAGGGAAAGTAAGAAAAATGGGATGGCTTGACTCACTGACGGACATAGTTCGCCCTGACAATCTGTGCGTGTGCACAGATTTAGGCTCGATTTATGGCTTAAATAAGCCATTCTCTACAAATCCCACCGCATCCTTTCCAAGCTCAATATTTGCTACAAAGAAAATGATTTCGTCGACTAAATTGGCTTGTAAAAAAGAGGTGAAGATTTTTTGACCGCCTTCAACTAGAACAGAAGTGATGCCCATTTTGTATAAAATCGTCAAAGCTTGTTTTGGAGTTTTGTTTTTTAATACCAACACGTTTTTGTCGCGGAAAATCTTTAGATTTTTTGGGAGTTTGCGGGGTCCGGCCATTATTACGCGGAGCGGGTCTTTGCCTTCTACTGCGCGGACGCCCAAATGTGGGTTATCGGCGAGTACTGTGCCGGCGCCGACTAAAATGGCTTCGTGCGTAGCGCGCAAGGTGTGGGTGTATTTTTCTTCTTTTTTACCTGTTAAGAATGTGCGTTCGGTGCGGGATTTTGCGATGCAAAAATCTAAACTAACGGCTGCTTTTATTGTAACAAACGGCCTTTTTTTTGTGTGAAAAGTAAAAAATATTCTATTTAGTTCTTCGGCTTCTTTTTTGAGCATGCCTACTCGTACTTTTATGCCCGCTTTTTTTAATTCTTTAATTCCTTTGCCATTTACTTTTTTGGATGGATCGAAAGCGCTAATTACAACTTCTTTAATTCCACTTTCTATTATTGCTTTTGTGCATGGAGGAGTTTTGCCAAAGTGGCAACATGGCTCAAGTGTTACATAAAGCGTGGCGTCTTTTGGCGAAATTTTGCAAGCTTTTAAAGCCTCGATTTCGGCGTGTGGTTTGCCGTAAGCGGTATGGTAGCCTTGGCCAATTATCCTGTTATTTTTTACAATCACGGCTCCAACCATCGGATTTGGCAAAGTGCTTTTGGCTCCTTTTTGAGCCAGGGCTAAAGCTTTTTGCATGAATTTTTTAAACATGTTTTAGCAAATGTCCTAGTTTTTCTTTTTTAGTCTTTAAGTAAGAAAGATTTTGTCTTTTTGGGGTCGTTTCCAGCGGAATTCTTTTGCTAACTTTTAGGCCATGGCCTTCGAGCCCCACAATTTTTTGCGGATTGTTTGTGAGCAAATTGATTGAGCTTAAACCCAAATCTTTTAAAATTTGTGCACCAATTCCGTAGTCCCTTAAATCGGCATCAAATCCCAATTGTTCATTTGCCTCTACTGTGTCGTAGCCCTGCCGTTGCAGTTCGTAAGCCTTAATTTTGTTTATCAAGCCGATGCCTCTGCCTTCTTGGCGGATGTAAAGCAAAACGCCTTCACGCGCTTTGCCGATTTTTTTAAGAGCCAGTTCCAATTGTTCTCCACAATCACAGTGTAATGAATGGAAAACATCCCCAGTCATGCATTCGGAATGGACTCTTGTTAACACATTTTTCTTGCCCTTCACTTCGCCTTTTGTTAGGGCTATATGTTCCAAAAAGTTCACTTTGTCCGTGTAGATTGTCATGTATAAGTCACCATATTTTGTATTTAGAATCGTGCTGGCTTCTTTTTTGATTAGCTTTTCTTTTTGTCTTCTGTATGCAATTAAATCTTTAATTGTTGTCATCAATATCCCATGTTTTTTTGCGAATTTTTCCAGATCATCTTTGCGTGCCATTTCTCCATCTTCTTTGATTATTTCACAGATAACCGCAACGCCTCTTAGGCCAGCTAAACTTGTTAGATCGGTTGCAGCTTCGGTATGGCCGGCTCTAACGAGCACCCCACCTTTACGAGCAACGAGAGGGAAGATGTGGCCGGGTTTTGCAAAATCATCAGCTTTGCTTTTGCCGGAGGCAAGTGCACGAATTGTTTTTGATCTATCGCTTGCAGAAATTCCTGTGCTTGTACCGGTTTTATAATCTACAGAAACAGTAAAATTACACTTTTTGAGTTCCATTTCTTCGCCAGTCATTGGTGGTAAACTTAGTCGTTTTGCATCTTCTTCCATCATTGGCACGCAAATCAATCCTCTGCCCTCCTTAATCATAAAATTTATGTCTTCTTTCGTGCAAAGTTCGGCGGACATAAGTAAATCACCCTCGTTTTCACGATCTTCATCATCCAAGACAATTAACATTTTGCCTTGGGCGATTGCTTTAAGTGCCTCTTTAATTGTTGCCCACATTTTTTAAGAGATTTAGATCTCAAATCTAAAGAAATTTTCTATTTTGGTGTCACCCAAAAGATCCTTAACAATTTGGTCCGGATTCTTTATAAAAGCTTGTGTAGTTAGAGCAAATTCTTCACGGAATTTTTTTTCTTTTCCTTCCATGATTTTTGCCATAATTTGTTCCGGTTTGCCCTCTTGTTTTAAAAGTTCAGTCCAAATCTCGCGCTCTTTTGCAACTAAATCACTAGCTATTTCTTCCGGATAAATGTTTTTTGGGCTCATGGCAACTATTTGCATTGCGAGGTCTTTTCCCAATTCCTCAGTGCCTGCGGATAAAGAAACCACGGCACCAATACGATTGTTCATGTGAACATATTTCTCAAGATGTGGCCCAACAATTAGTTTTTTTTCTTTAACAATAACCTTTTCTCCAAGTTGAAGATTTAAATCTGCGATATCGCTTGATAGATCAACATCTTCACCTTCTTTTAAGATTTTTTCTGCGAGTTCTTCTGCTTTTTTAATAAAGTTAGGGCTCTTTGCAACAAAATCTGTTTCGCAAGCCAGCACGATTGCTCCGGCTTTATTGTCTTTTTGTACAACAGCAACAACACCGTTTGAGGTTGCGCGATCGCTTCTTTCAGCAGCTTTTGAGGCTCCTTTTTTGCGCAAAATATCAATAGCTTGCTCTTCGTCGCCGTTCGCTTCTTCAAGCGCTGATTTGCAAGCGCTCATGGATACTCCTGTTCTCTCACGTAGAGATTTTATTTGTTCAATTGTAGCTGACATATAATATGAGTTATAGAATACTTTTTATTTAAACTGTTGGAGGAACTGTAGGCTCGGCAGGTGTAACCGTAGGTTCTTCTTGAACTGCAGGTTCTGGCATGGTTGGTTCAACTGGCGTAGGTGCCACAACGGGTTCTTCCACAAGTACTTCTGGTTCAACTGGTGCTTCAACTGGTGCTTCTGGCATAGTTGGCTCAACCGGTGTCTCAACTGGAGTTGGTTCGACAACTGGCGTTACCATAACAGGAGTCTCAACTGGTGCTTGAGTTGCTTCCATCACAGGTGTTGTAATAATAGGAGTCTCAACTACAGATGTTTCGCTTTTATTGAACAATTGTTCTAGTGGAAGTTTTTGAGCTAAGTCCGTTACAAATGGGATGTGCCATCGGTTTCCGTTCCAAGCGTTCCATGCGCCGTAAATAATTGCGCCTAAAATTGCTAAATCAACTATCCAAACAATAAGTCCAACCATTGCGATTATTGAAACCGGCATTATTCCGGCCACAATCTGAATTAGTACGTATAAAGCTAAAGATGCCAAAAATAAACCGGCACCATTTTTTGCATGCCAAACGTGGTATTCGTCTTTGCCTTTTTGTAACATTGTTATTACAAAAAGCATTGGGAAATATGCCAAACTGGCGAATAAATTGTCATTTGGCGCAACTGGCTTAACTGGTTCAACTACGGGTGCAGTTGGCACAGTATTGTCTTGTTTAAGATCTTCCATAAGGCGTGGGTGTTAGGGGGGAATTATTTTCTTGTTTTTTGGCCGTCTTTTAGCGCTTCGTTTATATGATCCATAAAGAAAGTTATGGATTTAATTGCATCATCATTCCCTGGGATAACGTATGTAACGCCATCCGGGTTAGCATTTGAATCAACTACTCCAACTACGGTGATGTGCATTTTTTTTGCTTCTTCAATTGCGATTCTATCGCGCACACAATCGAGTACAAAAATTACATCAGGCAGTTTTTCCATATTTGCAACTCCACCTAATGCGTTATCAAGCTTTTCGATTTCTTTCTGGAATCCTAGCGCCTCTTTTTTTGTATATTTCTCAAATCCTCCGTTATCGCGGTCAGACTTTAAGTCTTGCATGTATTTTACACGAGAACGGATTGTCTTAAAGTTTGTTAAGAGGCCAGGTATCCATTTTGAGGTTACGTATGGCATACCACACTTTTCAGCCGAATTGTGGATTAAATGTGTTGCTTGTGGCTTTGTGCTCACGAAAAGCACTGTTTTGCCTTGCATTGCAACTTGGCGTAAAAACTCAGTTGCATTCATTAAACCTTGGTAGGTTTGATTAAGGTCAAAAACGTGAACACCGTTTCTCTTATCAAAAAGATATGGTGCCATTTTTGGGTTCCATTTGGCTGTTTTGTGGCCAAAGTGTACTGCATTTGCGAGCATTTCTCGCATGAGTGTTTTCTGATCGGACATGGTTCCTTGTGGTTAGCGCCCATTCTCGTCATTTCTTGTTTGGACCTTTTGCTCGTAGAGCTAATCGGCAGGACAACAAGATCGGAAAATGAACTTAAGATAAATACTGGGGAATTATACCTTTAAAGGCTTGAAGTGCAAGGGTATTTGAGTTTATCGTGTAAATGTGGTAGAATTATACGATTTAATAGATTTATGGACCTAACTCCGGCCACTCAAAACACTCAATTAGAACAAACTCCAGAGCAAGCCCAGGCTATGCTTTCTGTAAAAGAGTTCGTTCCGGCTTTGGATGAAAAGCCACTCGAAATTAAGATTGCAATCCCAACTCAAGCATACTTTTTATCCGGTATACGTGATTTCGTGGTAAATCTAACAAAAAATCTTACCGGATTCTCTCAGCAATGGGCTTATAGATTCCAGGCCGTAACAGATGAACTTTGTAACAATGCCATTGAACATGGAAGCCAAGTCGGTGCCGAGGTTCGTGTTATTTTAATTAGTGCACATGGAAAATATCTTGAGGTTGTAGTGGAAGATACCGGTACTGGTAAAGACAAAATGACCGCTCAGCAATTAACGGCTTTATATAAAGAACGAAGGCAATCTATGACGAGCGAATATCTTGGATTCCGTGGACGCGGGCTTCCAAAAATAGTGGGGGAGTGGACTGATGAATTGATTTTTGAAGATATACCGGGCGGTGGTATTAGAGTTAAGGCTAAAAAGTATTTACGAAAAGAAGAGGACAGGGTATTCTCTGCCAAGCAAAACGATCCTAGCCACATTACAATATGACATCAGTTCAAATTACAATCGAAGATTTACAAGATTTGCCGGAAGGTAAAGCTGTTAAATTGATCCACGTTGTTGGACAATTGGACGAAAGCAATGTTGATGAACAAGCAAAAGCAATATATCAATTGATTGAAACGGCTCCGCATGGGCTTTCACTCATTTTTGACTTTATGGGTCTTGAATATATGAACAGTAAATCAATCGGTTATTTAACTGATTGGTACAGCAAAGTTTCTGCAAATGGCGGAAAGGTTGTTATAGCCGGTGCCCGCGATAATATTTTGGATATTTTGCAGGTTGTTGGTTTAACGCAACTTGTGAATGCGTATCCTACTATTGACGAAGCAAAACTAGCCGTGCTCAAATAAGAGCTGTGTTAGATAAACTTAAAATTGCGATAGTTTGTGATTGGCTTACGGTCTTTGCAGGTGCTGAGCGTGTTATTTATGAAATGCATCAGCTTTTTCCGAATGCACCGATTTATACAACTGTTTACGATCCAAAAGGCTGTCCGCAGTTTGCAAAAGCGGAAATTCACGAATCTTTTAAGTTCTTTCCTTTTGCAAAAAAAGCTCACAGGCTCATGTTGCCTTTTATGCCACGTGCTTTTGAAAGTATGGATTTATCTTCTTATGATCTTGTGATTTCTTCTTGCCACTCCGCATCCAAGGGCATAATTACGCCGGTTCAAACTTTGCATGTGTGCTATTGCCACAGCCCAATGCGTTATGTTTGGGATCAATCTCACAGCTATGTAAAACAGTTTAAGGGGTTTGCCTTATTTGGATTTTTGTATAGGCCGATTTTGCATAATATAAGGATGTGGGACAGAGTTGCATCCGCCAGAGTCGATAAATTTTTGGCGAATTCCGCTTATGTTGGCGAGAGAATTTCCAAGTATTATAAAAGGGAAAGCACGGTTTTGTATCCTCCGGTTGATATTCAGTATTTTACGGTTTCGGAAAGTCACGAAGACTATTATTTGGCGGTTGGCAGGCTTATTCCATACAAGCGTTTTGATCTTATAATTGATGCTTGTAATAGCTTAGGCAAGACTCTTAAAATTGTGGGGACAGGGCCGGAGCTTAGGGCTTTAAAGAAGAGAGCAGGCAAGACGGTTGAATTTTTGGGTAAAATTTCCGATGAAGAATTGAAGATTGTTTATGGCAAGGCGAAGGCTTTTATTTTCCCGCAACGAGAGGATTTTGGGATTACTGCGCTTGAAGCTATGGCTTCCGGCACCCCAGTTATTGCTTATAAAAGTGGTGGAGCGCTTGAAACTGTTTTGGATGGGGAGAGTGGATTATTTTTTGATGAACAAACGGTAGAATCTCTTTGCGATGCGATTAGCAGGTTCGAAAAAACGGATTTTGATCCAAAAACTGTGGCTTTAACCACAGAAAAATTCGCTTCCGCCAGATTTAAATCTGAGCTTAGGCATTTTTTGGAGACAGCTTGGAAGGAACATCAAAGCATGTTAGGCTTAGATTATGAAATTTAGAAAATCATATCTTTTTACGTTAGGAATTACAGCTATTTTGTCTATTTTTGTTGCGGTTTTTTATTTGAGTGCGATTGGGGAGCCAAAAGATAAAGCAATTTTGTTTGCTACGCTTGGAATGGATCGCGCTAATCTTACGAATGAAGTTTCATCTTATGAAATTGAAAGGGCAAGCGAGCATTTTGCCAATGTGGTTTTGGGTTGGACCATGGATCCCGGGTTTGTGTCGGAGTTCTCCAGCGTGATTCCGGATGCTTCTTACACGGGACAAAGGCAAGAAAAAGAAAATTTGATTTTTACCGTTGAAGGCTATTTTGATTCAGCCAAACCTGCAGAGGAATTTTTGAAAATGTTGGATGCAAAACTTGCGGAGTACGCCGTTTCTACGGGTGCGACTTATAAGATTGCGACTCACAACGAAACTTTTATCGATGGGCAAAGGTCTGATTTAAGGATTGTTTTAGGCTTTTTGCTGATTTCTGTGATATGCGCCGGGTCTTTACTCGTATTTAAAGACTATGCGGTCAATGAAGCTCGCAATTGATCTACGTCCTTTACTTACAGCCTTTGAAAGCGGGGTAACCGTTTATACAAAGGCTATGGTCTTTGAACTACAAAAAAATGAGGATTTAGATTTGGATTTATTCTATCAAGCTCGCAAAAGGTGTGAGTCTATTCATAAGATTTTTCCCACGGCGCGCCATATTCCAATCTCAAATACAATTTTTCATTTTAAATCTTTGCTATTTTTTCCACGTTTGCCAAAATCTTATTTTTTGGTGAAGCCTGACGTAATTTGGATTCCGGACAGAAGGCCATTTTACAGGTCAGATATCCCGCTTTTTATGACGATTCACGATCTTGTGCCTGAAAAATATTCAAAAACTCTTTCTTTAAAAAGTTTTATTTGGCATAAAATTTTCCCCTTAAAAAGGTTGTTAAAATTGTGTGATGGTTTGCTGGCGCCGTCTTTAAGTACCTTGAGCGCACTAAAAAAGTTTTCTTTGCCGTGTGATGTAACTTATGAAGGAGCCACTTTGCCTTCTTTTAAAAAGATGCCGGTTTTTGCAAAAGATTTTTTAGATAAACGATTTTTTTTGGCAATTAGTCCGTTGGATCCGCGTAAAAGATTGTCTTGGATATATGAAACGGCATATAGGTTCTCGCAGGTTAACTTCCTTATAGCTGGCGTAAAAGATGGGGATAAAAGGTTTAAATCTTTTGTTGGCAAAAAGCTTGCTAATGTTTTTTTATTGCCACAAATCACAGAAGAAGAAAAATTTTGGCTACTTAAAAATACAATCGCTCTACTTGCTCTAAGCGAATATGAGGGGTTCGATTTGCCTGTTTTGGAGGCTGTTAAAGCGAAATGTCCGGTATTGCTTTCTTCAATTGATGTGCACCATGAACTTTATAAAGAGGCTGATTTTGTTATTACCAAAGAGGAACTTCAAGCAAAAATATATTCGGCATTGGAGTCAAAATCAAAATCCACGATAAGGGTTCCAAAGCCTCGTGGAGATTATACTTGGGAAAAATCAGCCAAGCGTGCACTACTTTTTTTTGCGCGCGTACTCGTTAACAAAAATAGATAGAGTTGTTGCAACTGGCACTGCCACAATCATGCCAACTATCCCAAGAGTTTCCAGCCCAACCAGCATGGCCAGAATTATAATGATTGGATTTAGTCCAACAGCTCTTCTCATTACAAGCGGTACCAAAATATGGCCTTCAATTTGTTGTAACAAAATAATTAGTCCAAGTACCCAAACGGCAAGCCAAGGAGATTCATTAAAGGCGGTTAGTACTGCCGGAATACCTGCGCCAATCGGACCAATAACGGGTATAAGTTCTGCTATTCCGGTCATCATTGCAAGGGTTAAAGCGTTATCTATGCCGAGTATTAAAAGGCCAATTAAACTGAATGAAAACATTGCGAGCATAAGTACCATTTGTCCGCGTAGCCAGTACCCGACCTTTTCTTGTATTGCATCTATTTTTTCTGCGATGTAAGAGCCGTGTTTGGATGGGAATAGGGATATAAAAAATCCGTTAACTGCTTTTTCGTTAACCACCAAAAAGAAAGTAAGTACAAGCACTACTATAAAATTGAATATTCCATCGAAAACAGTTTTTATAACTTGGAAAGTGTTGCCGGCAAATCCTTGTAGCTCCGTAGCAAAAGATTCCACGGCTTGTTTTAGCTCTTGTATAATCATTTCCTTGTTAACCTGATCTGCGAGTCCCTGCAAAATTGGCTGTAATTTTTCTCCAAATGGCAGATTCATGCTTCCATCACTAAATTTATTTAATAGTGATGACATGCTTTTTGCGAGTTCAAAAAGTTGAGTGACTACAAGCGGGATCATTTGTGAGATGAAGAACCCAAGTATCAAAAGAAGTATCAAAAACATTCCAATTACGCTAAGTGGGCGAGGTACGCGATATCTTTTTTCCAATAAATCAACCGTTGGAGTGAGCGCGGATGCAAATAAAATCGATATAAAAAATATAAGTAAAATCTTTCCGATTTCTGCTACAAATTGGCTGAGCGCAATCAGCGCAATAACCACTATTGTGGCTTTGGCTACGCTTGCGAGTGAGAAATGTATTTCTACGTTTTCTTTTCTGTTTTGTTCATCTTCTTTGTCTGCACCTCTTGGTAAAATAAATTTACTTTGTTCGTCATGTTCTTTTTTGAGTTCTTGGAGTTTTGTACGTAGTTTTTTGAAATTTTCTGCTCCCGCTTCAAGATAATGTGTTAATTTCTTTTCTTTCATTTTCAGCTTGTTAAGAAAAGTAGGAGAATATTTACCAGGGACCAAGACGAAAGTATTAGTACGAATCCGTAAAGTGCATATTTGATTATGGTTTTGCCTTTTTCTTTATCATCTGTAAAGGCACCTGCTATGTAAAAATATCCGCCAAGAATTATCATGAGTACCACTATTAATCCGGCAATGCTTACCACAAAGTTAAGTATGTATTTTATAAAATATGGAAGCATCCAAAATCTTACGTAGCCACTTTTTATGGCACAACCTAAGAATAAGTCCTCATAATCTTCCAGTGCTTCTCCTGTGTTAGTTTTTAGGTAGTCTTCCATGCTTTCACCTGTGGTTGAATACTCGTATGACTTTATTAGATCCATGCATTCTTTTTCCGTGTATGAGGCTGTAAATTCTGCACCCGGCAATAGATTTAAAGCGTCTGCTGTTCCTCCAAATTGTCCCAAGCAAAAAAGAATTACTGCCCCTAGAATTATTATTTTTTTGAATTTGTGCATATTGGCGTAAAACTTTTGGTGCAAAGCCACTCTACGCAATAAGTTGAGATTTTTCAATTACTTTGCTAAGGTTACCGGTACCAAAAAAAATATGCTTGCTACAGTCGCGATTGTTGGGCGTCCAAATGTGGGTAAATCTACGCTTTTTAATCGTTTCGTTGGTGCGCGTATGGCGATTGAATCGCAAATAGCAGGTACAACTAGGGATAGGATTTATCACGATGTGTATTTTGAAGACATGCCAGCGTTGCTCGTGGATACTGGTGGACTTGAACTTGGCAAACCCGGAACGGACATTGAAGCGAATGTGCAGGAGCAGTCACGCATAGCAATTGATGGGGCTGATTTGATTTTTTTTGTTGTGGATGTGCGTGAAGAACTTACTTCCGAAGATTTTCATGCTGCGGATATACTTAGAAAGTCTAAAAAGAATGTGATTTTGATTGCAAATAAATGTGATAATCCTAATTTTGAAGAGCGCAAATACAATCTTTTTGAACTTGGTTTTGGCGAGCCGGTTGCGGTTACTGCCTTACATTCTTTTGGCATGGAAGAGCTTGAGAGCCGTACTGCCAAAGAACTTAAGAAAATGGGTTTTGAACCTAAAAAAATTGAGGATTTGGGTCAAAAAGGTCGAATAAGAATAGCCTTTTTGGGCAGACCAAATGTTGGTAAATCTATGATGATTAATGCGCTTTTTGGCAAAAAAATGGTTGTGGTTTCAAGCGAGCCGGGCACAACTCGAGATGCTTCGGAAATTCCTTTTGAATATAAAGATCAAAAATTTATTTTGGTGGATACAGCCGGGATTAGGAGGTCTGGTAGTGTGGAATCGGGTATAGAAAAATTTAGTGTTTTGCGGTCTATGGGGGCCGTGGATTCTTCTGATATTTGCGTACTAATGATTGATGGGGAAGAGGGCGTTACTAATCAAGATTGCCATGTGAGTGAATACATTTTAGAGAAGAAAAAAGGTTTGATGCTGGCAGTCAATAAAATCGATCTATATAAAGGTAAGGAACGTGAGGATAGAGAGCATATGTTGGTTCACGAACTTAGAGAAAAAATGGCTTATTTGCCTTGGGCTCCTGTGGTGTTTACCTCCGGGCTCGAGAGAAGGAATATATTCCAACTTCTTGAACTTGCCGGTGAGATTTATGAAGAGCGTAAAAAAATCGTTCCTTCGAATGATTTGGCGGTTTGGCTTGGCGAGGCTTTGGATAAACATCCTTTAGGCAGTGGGCCTGGCAAGCGCAGTTTTCATATTCTATCTGTTAAACAAGATGGGAGTGAGCCACCGGTTTTTGTTTTTAATTGCAGATATCCGGAGGCCATGCACTTTTCTTATGGCAGATATTTGGAAAACGATTTAAGGCAAAACTTTGGGTTCTTGGGTACTGCCATAAGACTTATTTTTAAACGAATTGGGGAAGGTTCTAAAAAGCGCGCAAAAGATCCTTTAGAAGATGAACCCAATGATTGCGAACAGTAGTCCTGGCGTCTTTATCGTGAAATTTTAAGATTGTATCTGAGATTATTGTCCCTGATTTGTCTTTTAGTAGCTCGTATTTCTCTTGAGCGCGTTTTAGTTGGTAGTTTTTTTGTTTACTTTCTATTTCGTCACTGTCAAAAAGCCATTCTAAGAATTTTTTGATTAAGCTGTTCTTTTTGCGGTAGTGGCGTTTTAACTCCGGTACAGCGTAAAAAAAATCTTTAAGCCAGGTGAAGTTTTCTTGTAATAATTTTTGATAAACTTTGTAGTCACCACAGAGCGGTTCCATTGTTTTGAGCCAGTAAGCCAAATAAATGTCATATGGTTTTTGTGCTATTTGGCTCAAATCCAGATTATTTTCCGTGATGTAAAAGCTTAGGCAAAAACGTTTGTGTATTTTTGTACCGTACCTTCTGAGCCCAAAAACAGAGGTGAAAATTGTTAAAAATAGCCTTGCTGTAAACATCCGGTTTGGCTTTGCGATTACAAATAAATCTATGTCACTATCCGGGTTCACATCTCCAATTGGCAAGCTGTTGCACACCGCAATTAAGTTTACAAATGGGCAGGCATTTAGTAGCCATTGTGTACGTCTAATTTTTTTCCAGTAGATGTGGGCGCGTGTTTTTTTCTCTAAAAATATTTTATATTCTTTGGCAAAATCCTGGGTTTTTGATATTGAATAATAGCCCCCAAATTCTTTTATCAAGGGGCTTTCTTTTAAATAGATTGCTACTTTTGGGGCGTCCGGTTCTATAAAAAGTAGATTGTCCAAAACCTCTTCCTCAGTTAGCAGTATGCCAAAAATATCAAAGTAGGCTAGGGTCGCAAGCACCGCTTTTTTTATGTTTATGTCTTTTGGGAAGAAATCGTTCATGATATTGTTGTGGCCTGCTTGCCATGTTACCGTCCAGTTTATATTACACTACGGCCTGATGGAAAAGTCACATATTTCTGCGCTAGTCAAAAAACTCCCGCACATCCCGGGCGTTTATAAAATGAAGGATAAAGATGGAAAAATCATTTATATTGGCAAAGCAAAAGATTTGGGGAATCGCGTGAGGTCTTATTTTCGCATGGAAAAAAATCGTCCAATGCGAACGCAAAAAATGGTGGAAAATATTTGCGATTTGGAATGGATAGAAGTCTCAAGTGAGCTTGAAGCTCTTTTTTTGGAAACCAATTTAATCAAAGAAATACGGCCAAAATATAATGTGTTAATGAAGGATGATAAAAATTTTGTGTATATAAAGATCACAAAAGAGGATTTTCCTCGCATACAAATTGTTCGCAAGGTGGAAAAAGACGGGGCGCGATATTTTGGGCCAAAAACCGCTTCGCATAATGTGCGCAAAACCCTGATGCTATTGCAAAAACTATTCCAATATAGGAGTTGCGACCTTGGTATGAAATGGCTTAACGGTAAGGCGGAAATTACAAACAAAACAATTGCGTATCCATGTTTGGATTACCATATTAAAAGATGCCAGGCTCCTTGTATTTCGGCGGTTTCTCCTGGGCAATATTTAGAATCAATCAAAAAAATAGAGTACTTTTTGGATGGGAAAACGGACGAGATTGAGGAGGATTTAAAAAGGCAAATTGGCGAGTGCGCTTTGGCAAAAGAGTTTGAAAAGGCAGCGCTACTGCGTGATAAATTACATGCTTTAAAAGAGCTTACGGATTTTAAGCAAGTTGTGACTTCGCCCGACCATCAAAATGCGGATGTTTTAGCTTTTGTTTTGGCTTCCGGTAAGGCATATTTTAATTTGTTTATGCTACGTGATGGCAAGCTAATTGGCCAAGAAAATTTCGTGTTGGATTCCACTGGTTTCGATAGCGGAGATGAGGAAAGTGCAACTGAAGTTATGGAAAGTTTTTTGGAGCAATACTACGAAAAGGCGGTATCTTTTCCAAGTGAGATTTTGGTTTCAAATGAGCTTACAAATAAAGATTTTTTTGAGAAGTGGATAAGCGGTCTTGCTGAAAAAACTGTAAAAGTTTTGGTTCCGGAACGTGGCAAAAAACACAGGCTTATAGAACTTGCGGAAAAAAATGCCGAAAGTTTTAAGAAACAGCACAAAGCCAGATGGGAAACAAGTGAAGGCAAGGAAGATACTTCTTTGCCGGATCTTGCCGTGGCCCTTTCTTTGCCCAGGCCTCCAAAACGAATTGAGTGCTTTGATATTTCCCATTTTGGTGGGGAAGATACGGTTGCTTCTATGGTCGTTTTTGAGAATGGTGTATCAAAAAATAGCGATTATAGAAAATTCCATTTAAAAACTTTGGGTAAAGGCGAGATTGATGATTTCAAATCCATGGAAGAAATTTTGCGCAGAAGGCTTGCGTATTTGGGTGGTGTACCTAAAGGAATCAAATTTAAAAAAGCCACAAAAACCAATCAAAAAGATTTGGAAAAATTATTTAAAGAATGGAAAGGTGAGACGTTTGTAGATGAAATTGGTGGTTACACTGTTGCACTTAAAAATAAAAAAGTTATTGGTTTGCTTGGCATGAAGCCGGGTAAAAATAAAGACATTTTTTTGGTAAAGGCTTTGTATGTTACTCCGCGTGAACGCGAAAATGGCATTGCAAAATCACTTATGTCTTGGGCATTTGAAAATAAAAAAGCTAAGCGAGTTTATTTGAGTTGCAGGAACGAAATGACAGATTTTTATAAAAGTTTTGGTTTTGAAGAAGTTAAAAAATTTCCAGCTGAATTTGAGGATGCAGTTTTGGAATCCTTACTTGCCTTTGACCCATCAACCAGGCGAGATTCTTCTTTTGACTCCAAGCCGGATTTGATTGTGATTGATGGTGGTAAAGGTCAACTTTCTTCTGCGCTAAAAAGTCGCAATCATTTTGGGTTAAAAATCCCCATGATTGGTTTAGCAAAAAAAGAGGAAGAGATTTTTGTGGAAGGCAAATCTAAACCAATAATTTTGCAAAAAGATTCGCAGGCTTTGCTTTTGCTCCGCCGTATTCGTGATGAGGCGCACAGATTTGCGATTACGTTTCAGAGGAAGACTAGAGAAAAAACGATGTATAAGTAGGTGCTTATTGACGTGAATCTCTTTTAAATAGAGAATACTGCTGTTTCATTTATCAAAACTTATGGACTATCCAAAAATGTTAGATGAGCTCAAACAGGCTATGCTTGCCAGAGATGAGCTAAAAACTTCGGTTTTGCGCATGCTCAAATCTGAAATCATGAAAATTCAAACTGATGGTAGTGGCACTGAGATTACAGAGGAAGTTATCCAAAAAAATATTCTAAAGTTGATTAAGCAACGCAAAGATTCTGTTGAGATGTTTATCTCTGGGGCTAGACCTGAACTTGCAGAAAAAGAAGAAAAGGAAATTGCGATTTTGCAGACTTATCTGCCAGAGCAGATGACTGAGGATCAGATTCGTGCAGAGGTTCTCGCTACTAAAACAGAGATGGGCATTACTGACAAAAGTGGCTTTGGTAAACTTATGGGTGCGCTTTCCGGCAAACTAAAAGGCAAGGCGGATGGAGCAACTATTAAGAAGATTGTGGATGAGGAGCTAGTTTAAGACTTGCTTTGTCGGTCTTGCGCCGTTTGTGAGATGTTGCGTGATTCACTCTCGAGAGTGAATTGTTCAATAAAATGAAGATTTGTAAAGGACAATGGTGCTTTAGAGACAGTATAGGTTTCTAGTTTTTACTATAAAAGTTGTATGGTAGCAAAACTTCCTAGCAATGAGATTGTACCTGCAATAAAAAGTATGACAATTGCGTGTTGCAGTTTGTTTGAATTTAGCCAATGGTTATTTCTTTTTGATAATTCATTTTCTTTGTTCGACAGCAATTTTGTCCTATTTATGGATGCTTGTTCGTATTGAGTGAAAGTGATTTGTCTACTTTGATCTATAATTAAATCGTTTTTCTCTTGATTATAACTTTCTGTATAAAATTTTCTTATATCGTCGACGTCCTGACTTTCTTTTGTTAAAAGGGAGTGTGTATAAGTGATGTTGAGTATTGCTGATATGCCAAATAAAATTTTAGAAAGTTTAATTAAATTGGGATCGATAGTACTTTCCCAATTATTTTTGGTGATGAGTGTAAAAATCCCTGCAATCGCTATGAAGCTTATTTCTGCTAATAGTTTGTAAAAACTTCTTTTGTCTTGGTTGTTTATCAATGAAAATTTAGTGATTTTTTCTATTTGCAACGCCTCTTCTCTATTTATCCTAGAGAATTCTTCGTCATATTTCTTGCTGTCAGATCCATCCATAAGCATGTGTTTTTAGATCTATTTCACAATCTTTTTCGCAAAAGATTTTTCCCTCGCAACAGGAATTGCTTGTTTTTTAAATCCTTAAAACTAGGATTTTATCCTGTTTTAAGCGTGGTGCCGAAGGTGGGGGTCGAACCCACACTCCCGATGAAGGGAACGGGATTTTGAGTCCCGCGCGTCTGCCAGTTCCGCCACTTCGGCATGTTTGTGCGTGCGCAGAAATTACACTATTTGGAAATCCATGACAATATGCTATTCTCTCTGCGTCTTAATTTTTCACGTCAAAATTTATGAAAAAAAATGTAAATACACTCTTTGTAGGGATGAGTTTTTTGATTATTGGTCTAGTGCTTGGTCTTTTGCTTTCTAAAGAGGGAAGGGCAACGGTTGCTGATACTTTCAATCTTAATCTTTCCGGGGCTGAGGATTCCGCTCAAGGTGATAGTGGGGCTCAGGATGGTGCCTCAATCGCTGCTCAAGTTGATCCTTCCAAATTAGAAGAAGTTTCTGTTAGCACGGATGACGATGCAATGATTGGAGACCCTAATGCTCCAATTACTATTGTTGAATTTAGCGATTTCCAATGTCCTTATTGTGCAAAATTTGTTACAGAAAGCATGGGTCAATTGATTGAAGATTATGTGGATACAGGAGTGGCTAAGCTGATTTTCCGTGATTTCCCACTTCCTTCTCACTCAACTGCGAGTTTAGCATCTCAGGCCGCGGAGTGTGTTAGAGCAGGCGCTACCGAGGATAAAGATGCAACGTATTTTGAGATGCATGACCTTTTGTTCGAAAATCAAAAATCTTGGTCTGGGAATGCGGATGCAGAAAATATCATCATTGATTTGGCGGTTTCCGAGCTAGATGCAGATGAAGATGCGCTTAGAAGCTGTATAGATGAAGGTACTATGAAGGCGGAAGTTGAGGCGGATTATACTGCAGGCCGTTCTTATGGTATAAGTGGTACGCCAACATTCTTTATCAACGGTAAAAAATTAGTTGGAGCTTGGCCTTATGAGGTGTTTGTAAAAGTTATCGATTCACTAAAATAATTTATGTTTTTTGATGAAGTTAATCTCGAACTCGAAGGAGGTCGAGGCGGAGCTGGTGGAATTTATTTTCATCGTGAAAAATATGTTGATCATGGGCCCCCGGATGGAGGAAATGGGGGAAGTGGTGGAAACGTAATTTTTGAAGCTGACGAGAATTTTAATACTCTCCAGCATTTTATGGGTAGAAAACATTTCTCTGCAGGGAATGGTGAGAATGGCTACAAAAATGACATGGCCGGTAAAAATGCAATCGATTTGGTTTTAAAAGTCCCAATTGGGACAATTCTCTATGATTCGGAAACCAAAGAAAAAGTTGTGGATTTGATTATTCACGGGCAAAAATGTTTGATTGCGCATGGCGGACGCGGTGGCTTTGGAAACGGACATTTTATGAGTAGTACTCGCCAGGCACCTGCATTTGGTGAACTTGGCGACGTTGGTGAAGAGCGCAAGGTTAAGCTTGAGCTCAGGCTTTTTGCAGATGTCGGGCTGGTTGGTTTTCCTTCTGCCGGTAAGTCTACTTTAATTGCGCATGTGTCTTCTGCTCGTCCAAAAATAGCCGCGTATCCTTTTACAACTCTTGTGCCAAATCTTGGAGTTGCAAATCTTTCTAAGTTTGGTGGTGATAAAAGCCAAAGTTTTGTGATTGCGGATATCCCCGGGATTATTGAAGGGGCGTCTCAAGGCAAAGGGCTTGGAAATACCTTTTTAAAACATATCTCTCGTACGGCGATTTTGCTCTTTTTGTTGGATCCTTTTGCCTACAATGGGCTTTCCATGGCAGATCAATTTAAAACTTTACAGGCGGAACTTAAGGCTCATAATCCGGAATTGCTTGATAAAGATTTTTTTGTGGCAATGAATAAGATTGATTCTATTCCGGATGCAGATAGAACGGACTTATCTAAGGCGTTTTTGAAAGCTTTTCCAAAAATAAAATCACGGTTTAGAATGGTCTCCGGCGTTAGTGGGGAGGGGATGTCTGATTTGATTTTTGATCTGTTTAAGGCGGTACAGAAAAATCATAAAGCTGAAATAAAAAATGTGGAGGTTCCTGTTCCGGATATGATTGATTATAAACCAAGCAGGTTTTTGGATGAGGAGTCTTTTGAAATTTCTCACATGTATACTGTGGATGCGACTCGATTTGAGGAACCAATTTGTGGGCAAATAATTCTGCCTGAGGCGCTTCCAAATAGGGAACTTTATAAGGTTACCGGCCAAAGAATCGAGCAAATTTCCCGCATGACCAACCCTGTGTATCCGGATGCAGTTAAACGCGTTTTGGATGTGCTCTTGAAGATTGGCGCAAAACGGGCACTTTTAAAGGCTGGTATTAATAACGGAGATTATATCAAAATAGGGCCACACTTCTTTGAATTCCATGATGTATAAGCCGAATTAATCATATGAAAATAATATGCGGACTTGGGAATCCCGGGAAGGAATATGAGAACACGCGCCACAATGTTGGGTTTTTGGTGTTGGATGCTTTTGCAGAAAAGATGGAATTTCCTCCTTTTGAGAGAAATGGCAAATCGCTTGTATCTGTAAAAGGTACCGGCAAAAATAAAGTTATGCTCGTAAAACCGCAGACTTTTATGAATTTATCTGGCGAGGCTGTTGCCGAACTTTTGAATTTTTATAAAGTAGAGCCTAAGGATTTAATTGTGATTTACGATGATGTGGATTTGCCACTTGGCACTATTCGTTACAGGGAAAAGGGTTCTGCCGGAACTCATAATGGCATGCGCTCAATTGTAGAAACCTTGGCAACGCTGGATTTCCCTCGCCTCCGGATTGGAACTGAATCTCGCGGAGTTACGGCTCCCGCCCAAATGGATCTACATGATTTTGTTTTAGCACCATTTTTGGAGGATGAATTGCCTGTACTTAAAGGTGTTATTGAGGAGGCGCTTGCTAAAATAGAAGAATTCTTGGTATAGTGGCGACTTATTTTATAGCTTTATAGTATGGCAGAAAATCTTGAGTATTACGGAGTTGGTCTTGAGGATTGCAATGGTAGGGCTGGTAAGTTGGCTGATGTTGATGATTGTCTTGAATCAAATGGGGCATTGTCCCTTGAGAATTGTCAGTCCGAGGTGGCGATTGTGGTTGGGGTAACAAGTTTGGAAAATGCTGACACTGCTGATGTGGATTTAGACAGATCTGAAAGCCTTGATTTGAACGATAGTGATAATAGCGTAGAAGAATCTGATGATTTGCCTTTTGTTGCCGATGATAATATGGATGACTCTGAAGGTACAGGATATAAATTTGCCGGCTCTTATAGGTTTTTGCCAAAATCATTACATGAATTATTTGAACGTAATGGCACTCCAGTTAGACCTGCAGAATGGGATAGTATTGCAGATTTGGGGGCTTTCGGCAGGGCAGGGAATTTAAATTATGCTACACTGGCTTTAAGCCATGCGGTCGTTGCTCAAACCTGTATGAGTGGCGCTCCTGCCCCAAGTGGTTTGGCTGATATTGGCGATGGAGCGTCTGATTTAAGTAGTTTGCCAGGTTGTGTAGCAAAACAAATTGAAGAAGGGCGTCATAATCATGACGTGTCTATGTATGGAGGTACAACATCCGTGTATTTTCATGATTATGATGTTGATTCGCCTAATGCCGTTTTTGGAAATGACGTCGTAAATATAGAAAAAATAAAAGCTTCGGATGCTCCTCCTGATAATTGCGAGAGTGCTATTGTCCTGGAGGGGGACGATCACTCTGATGGCGTTAAGGTCAATAGTCTTCTTTTTCTGTTGCGTAGGATTGGAGTAGCCTTAAGAGATTCCATCAAAAGCACGCTTCCATCAGATTCTGATATCGGTGATTTAAGTGCTCCCGTTGGCAAGGATGGTTTGCGGTCTTTGTATCAAGAAGCTGGCTATAGAGTCTTATCTGGTTTTGGCATTGGGACTGGTGTTTTGGTAATCACTCCAACTTATGATAGTGATATTGCCGTTCCTCTTGCCTCCGTTGTTCGAGTGGAGAATTTTCCAGACGATGAAAGGTCTATTTCTACAGTTTGGCAAAATGGTGGTTTTACCTGGGAAGGTAAGCCAAGGGCTAAAAGTCCAGAATCTCAAAAATAATCTCTTGCCTAAAAGTTGATTACTTTGTAGAGTAACCCCGCTAATAATCTATTCTTTATGTTTGCAGTCGTTTATTTTGGAGGGAAACAATATAAGCTTCGTGAAAAAGAGGAGCTTGAAGTCGAAAAGTTAGATATTGAAGATGGAAAAAACTTTAAGATTGAAGAAGTTTTGTTACTTGCTGAAGAAGATGGCTCAATGGTTAAGATTGGGATGCCTTATGTTGCAGGTGCTCATGTTGAGTGCCAAGTTTTGGGTCAAGGTAAGGGTGATAAGATCCGCGTTTTTAAATTTAAGGCTAAAAAGCGTTACCACAAGACTCAAGGACATCGCCAGAAGTTTACATCTATCAAAGTTCTAAAGATTTCTGCAGTAGAAAAGAAAGCTTCTGCTAAAGAAGATTCTGTTGATGACAATGTGGTAGAAAAAACTGTGGAGAAGGCTCCAAAGGCTGAAAAAGCTGTGAAAACAGTTGCAACAAAAAAGGTTGCAGTTAAGAAAACAGCTAAAAAAGCTTAGTAATAACTTCTCAGGACGTCTTCCGGCGGTCTTGATTTTGTTCGTGTTGTGGCGTAGTATGATGATGTCATATTAATTTATCATACAATGACTACAGTTTCCATACCACTTCCTGAGGAGATGCTTAAACAGATTAAGTTTTTTATAAATGAAAAGGCTGGAGAAAATGTTTCTCAGTTTGTAAGGGGGGCGATTCAAAAACGCTTGGAAAACGAGGCTGTTGAAGCTGTTTTACGGGCAGTTAATGAGCCACGCCTAGAAGGAGATTTGGATGATTTGGCTAGCCGGATTTGATTTATGATTAACATTGTATATACACCCAATTTCTTGCACCAATATAAAAAACTCTCTTTGAGTCTGCGTGAAGAAATTAAAGAAAAAGTTGAGCTATTTAGATCTGATCCAAGACATCCTTTTTTGAAAACTCATAAACTTTCTGGTAAGTTTGATGGCCTCTTTAGCTTTTCGGTGAATTACGTCTATAGAATTGTCTTTATGTACGATTCGAAAGATACAGTAGCACTGCTTTCTGTTGGCGATCACGACGTTTACAAAGCCTAAACATTTTTAAATTAGGTCTTTTAGCACTTCGGCAAGATCTTCTGGTTCTTTTGCTGTAAAGGTTTTTCCATCAATTTCGAGCATTTTCGCGTGCAAAAATTGGCGGGTTAGGTTGTGGTGATGTTTAAAGTGTTCGTTTGTGGCTTTGTCCCCGTAAACTGTGTCTCCAACAATCGGAAGGCCAATTGAGGCCATGTGTAAGCGGATTTGGTGAGTTCGGCCGGTTAAAATATTCACCTTGAGCAGTGTGTAAGCCGTGTATTTTTTAATGATTTCAAAAGTTGTGATTGCGTTTTTGCCCTGGGAATTAATTGCCATTTGCTTGCGCCTCTTGGAATCGCGTTTTATCCCGCCCTCTATTTTGCCGGTTTCCGTTTTTGGATGGCCTTTAACTAGCGCAATATATGTCTTTTTAACCTGTCTATCGTGGAAAAGTTTTGAGAATTTTTGTAACGAGGCATCGTTTTTTGCAATCAAAAGAACTCCGGAAGTGTCTTTATCCAGGCGGTGGACTATTCCTGGGCGAAGAGAGTCGTCCTCCTTGAATTTTAAGTGTGAAAGCATGGCGTTCACAATGGTTCCGCTGGCGTGGCCCGTTGAATCCGGGTGGACTGTTATGCCGGCCGGTTTATTGATTACTACGATTTCTTTGTCTTCAAAAATTATCTCCATTGGGATGTCTTCAGCCTTAATTTCTGTAGGTTTTGCCTTTGGGATTGTGTAGGAGATTAGATCTTTTAATTGGAGTCTTAGAGCCGGTTTTTGAATAACTTTTTTGTTCACTAAAACATGTCCGTTCGCAATTAAATTATTAGTAGCCGTGCGGGAAGTTTTTAATTCCTCTGCAAGTGCTACGTCCAATCGTTTTCCTACTAAATTTTCTTTTACTTCAAGAGTTTGAAATTGCATTTTAGTGGCTTGTTTGTTAGGCTTAAATCCGTCTAAGTCTACCTTATTTTACAGATTTTGCTATGACAATAGTTAAAGACCAAAAAGATGATGTTGATCAATTGCTCGTGCTTGGCGTTTCGGACGTCATTGTTCGTGAGGATTTAAAGAAAAAGTTGATGAGTGGAAAAAAGCTTAGAATCAAACTTGGGATTGATCCAACAGGTTCCGATTTGCATTTGGGGCACATGGTTGTGGTACATAAATTGCGGGAATTCCAAGAGCTCGGGCATCAAATCATTTTGCTTTTTGGAAATTTTACAGGTCAGATTGGCGATCCAACCGGAAAAAATGAAACGCGTCCAATGCGCACTCAGGAGGAGCTCGAAAAAAATGCTGAACATTATTTGAAGCAAGTTTCGCGTCTTTTGGACGTTAGCAAAATTGAGGTTAGGTGGAATGCCGAATGGCTTGCGCCTCTTAGCTTTGCGGATGTTGTTAAGTTATCTTCAAATTTTACAGTTTCGCAAATGCTCGAGCGAGATATGTTTCAAGATCGAATTAAAAAAGATTTGCCGATTTCTATGCACGAGTTCTTTTATCCTCTTATGCAGGGTTACGATAGCGTTGCGTTAAAGGCGGATGTGGAACTTGGCGGAACTGATCAAACTTTTAATATGCTTGCCGGGCGCACTTTGCAAAAGGCTTATGAGCAGGAGCCACAAAACGTTATGAGTGTGCCGATTTTGGTTGGAACGGATGGAACTATGAAAATGGGCAAAACGACTGGAAATTACATTGGAGTAAACGAAAAGCCGGAGGATATGTATGGCAAAACTATGTCGATTCCGGATGATTTGATTTTGAGCTATTTTGAGCTTGCCGGGCGCGTTTCTAAAGATGAGTGGAGTCAGATTAAAAAGCGCTTGGAAGGTGGCGAAAACCCTCGTAATTTAAAAATGGAACTCGCTTACAAAATTGTGGAAATTTACCATGGCGCGGAAGGGGCTAAGACTGCCGAAGCGCACTTTAAGAGTGTTGTGCAGAATAAAGAAATTCCTAAGGACGTTGAAACTCTTTTCCTTGATAAATCAGAATGGAATGTCGTTGAATTGTTGTCAAAACTCGGTCTTGTTAAAAGTACAAGCGATGCGAGACGTTTGATAGATGGTGGTGCTGTTAAGTGGAATGGTGTAAAGATTCAAGATAAGGAGCAGGTGATAGAATTAACACTCGAGAGTGCTCCATCTGATACTCATGATTCGTTCGCGTTAGATGCGAATGTCATTCAGGTTGGAAAAAGGCAGTTTGTGCGTTTGTTCTTCAAAAAATAGGCGAAAAAATTTTTGTTTCTACGTCTGCCCGGGCAGAAAACCTGAAAAATTCCTGACAAAAACCTGAACTAAAAATAAATTTGAGTAAATTGTCTGGCGAGGGGAATTTTTTTGTGGGAAAATGAAAAGTCCTAGATAATCCCCTTCGCCTATGAATAACATTATTCCGTTCGAGCACAATAAAATTCGTAAAGTTTGGCATGATGAAGAGTGGTATTTTTCGGTTATAGATGTCGTTGGAGTATTAATAGATCAAGTTGATTTTAAAAAGGCAAAAAGTTACTGGACTACTATAAAAAATCGTTTGAAAAACGAAGGAAGTCAGTTGGTCACAAATTGTGACCAACTGAAATTGCGATCTGCAGATGGGAAATTTTATAAAACGGATGTAGCCACCATTGAGACTTTGCTTCGTCTAATTCAATCTATCCCGTCTCCTAAAGCTGAACCTCTTAAGTTGTGGCTTGCCAAGGTTGGGACTGAGCGCATAGCTGAAATTCAAGATCCGTCACAGGCCGTAGATAGAGCTAGGAATTTTTGGAAGAAATATGGGCGTAGTGAAAAATGGATACAACAAAGAATGATGGGACAAGAGACGCGCAATCGCCTTACTGATTATTGGAACGAGCATGGTGTGAAAAAAGGAGATGAGTATGCAATTCTTACAAATATTATTCATGAAGAATGGACGGATTTAAGTGTAAAAGAACATAAGGAGCTTAAGGAGCTTGGTCGATCAAATAATCTTAGAGATCACATGAATGAAGCAGAACTGATTTTGACTGCGCTTGCAGAACTTTCGACTCGTCAAATTGCTGAAACAATCAGTGCTGATGGTTTGGATGAGAACAAAATTCCAGCTAAAAAAGGTGGGCAAATTGCAAAGCATGCCCGAAAAGAACTTGAATCGAAAACAGGTAAAAGTGTTGTTTCCGGCGAGAATTTTTTGCCATCTAGAAAGCGATTAGGGTAAGCACTGCTAAGTCATTGGCGTTTTAGGACGGTTGCGGTGTAAAGTATTGGTACTTTTTGTACTCCATTTACAAATCATAATTATGAAAAAGTTCCTTCTTATCTTTGCGTTGATTGTTTCTCTGTTTAGTCTTGGTTGCCAAAAGGTTCAAGAAGGATCTGAGGTCAGCGTTCCTTCAGAGAAAAAAATGCCGACGAATCAACTGTTTGAATTGACCGAGGCTAAAAAAATCTTTTTAAATTCTGCCGAGTCTTTGCCGGTTGACGGAAATACACTTAAGGTATTTGACCTGTGTTACGAGCCTGTTTCCAAGCATGTTTTTGCAGTTGGAATTATGACCAAGGATATGGCTGTGTTCGATGAAAATTTGAACCTGTTGAGCTATCAGGAAACCGAGCTTAAAGGCAAGGATTATTCTCTGAAATATTTGTCTTGCGATGGGGGATTGGTGAGCCTTTCAACTGAGGATGAAGTTTTGTTGTTTGATGCCGTTCAAGGAAATAAAATTGGCAATGTCAGTCTCGATTCAAAAGCTGGAGTAAAATCATCCAAAATCCTCGCCGATTTGAATATGCTCGTGGTGGCCACAACAGAAAACGAGCAGATTTTTTACGACTTGGATTCTCTGGAAGAAATTCAAAGATTGGCACATTCCAGGTCTAGCTATTTTGTGGATGGGGACAAGCTTCTTCTTTTGGAGATGGATAGTTCCAGCAAATCTTTTTCCACTTATTATTATGATGCAAAAACTCTTAAAGAGCTTTCGAAGGATAGCTGGAAAGTTAGCTTTGTGATTAGGGATTTTGCCTATAATCCTGAGACTAAATCAATGTATCTTCTTGATCGCGATGGTGCCGTTTTTGATTTGTCATTGCTGAATGTAAAAGAAAAGCCTGTTAAACTTGGTAAAAATACTTACGAAGAGGTGATGGCTATGTTTGTAAAAGATAATAATTTAATTCTTGTGTCTGCAAATGGTTTTGACGGAGATACGGATGGAAACTTTTTTGGAGGTGTTTCCAAAATTGATTTGGGTACTAATAAAGTGAGCGAATATCCTTTTCCTTTTAAGCACAACTCTGTTGCCTTTAATGATTCTAAAGGTTGGATGTATTTGATGGATAACGATGGTAATTCCATAAGCCAAATTGATCTTAAGGATTATTCCGTGATTAAAAGGAGTTTGACAGGGACTTCTGCGGAACAGGGGGTTTGGACTAAGGATGGGGCGTTGGTTGTGGCTAACCGTTTGGGAGGAAGCTATTTGTATGTTTATGATTCTGCGCTTGAATATTTTGGTACTATTGAGCCCTGGGCTTGGCCGGTTTCCACTTATTACGATTCTGTTAATGATCGCATACTTAGTTATGATTTTTTAGCGAGTTCCATCTCCGTGTTTGATGCCAAGACTTTGGAACAAATTGATAATTTTGACTTGGGTGTTGCGGATGGGGCTTCGGATTCTTTGGGCTTTATGTCTTATGATGAGGATTCTCAAATGGCTTACGTCTCCATACCGGAACAGGGCCTTATTGTGATTTATGATTTGGAGGCTGAGAAAACATTGGGTTCCATCCAAATTCCCGATTTTGATAAAAAACTTGCTTCAGAACTTCAAGGACCAGGAAACTTATTGGCTTTTTCCGACTCAATCCATCAACGTCTTTTTGTACTTGAGGCCTCCAAAAATTTGCTACACGTTTATACGCTTGGCTCAGGAGAACCAAGTTTATATAAGACTATAGCTGTGGAAAACGAAATGCAGGATTTGAAAGACTATCCTTTAAGTATGAAGATGGATTTAGGCCAAGGAATTTTATGGCTTGGAAGCTATGCTCTTAATTTGGAGACTTTGACTTTTGATTCTCAAAATACAAATGGGACAAACTTTATTGCCTATGATCCGGCGCGTGAGGTCACTATTTTTGCAGGTTTAGATGGGGAGGAAGAGTTTGTTTATGTTCAAAATCTTTCCGGTGAATTAGTTCAAACTGTCCCACTCGGTGCGAGGGAATTTGTACTTTCCAACTTTGCCTACGAGCAAGAATCCGGGGTTCTGGCTGCATTCCATATGGTTTCTTCCACCATCGACGTGATTCCTCTTTTTGCAGAGTGATATATAATTTGTCCTTATGCTCTCTCATCGGCTGGATTCAAAAATCTTAAAAACCAGAGATTCGTATGTGGCAAAGTTAAAGGAAATGGGAGTTAAAACACTTGGGGATTTGCTTACGTATTTTCCGCGCGCCTACAGAGATGAGCAGGAGTTTAGTCGCATCAACGAAATGCGCACAGACCAGATTAATACCATACGTGCAAAAATTGTTTCTATCTTAAATTTGCCAACGCGGGCTGGGGGAGTGGTAACCAGGGCGATGGTTAGCGACGAAACTGGCGAATTGGCGGTTATGTGGTTTAATCAAAAACATTTAAAACAGATGTTTTTTAAGGGTAGCGAGATTGTTTTAACAGGTAAAATCAAATTTGAACGGGGGAGGATAATGATGATGAGCCCAAAGTACGAAAAACCGAGTGGCGTTTTGCTACATACCGGGAGGATTGTGCCTGTGTATAGAGAAAGCGAGGAAATTACTTCAAAATGGCTTAGAGAAAAGATTTATTATCTACTGCCGTATGCTAAATTTTTTGATGAGTATTTGCCGAGTTTTGTTTTGCAGGACGAGGGCTTGATGACTTATTCGGATGCAATTTATCATGTTCATTTTGCAAAAGATGAAGAACATTTAAATTTAGCTAAAAAGAGGCTCGCGTTTGATGAGCTTTTTATGTTGCAGTTTATGGCGCTTAAGCGCAAGAATTTATGGCAAGAAGGATTTTCCGGTGAGAAAAAAGTTATTAGCGCGGAGCTTGACATGGTGCCTTTTTATTCAGCTTTGCCGTTTGAGCTAACGAACGCACAAAAACGTACAATCGAGGAAATTTTTGTTGATTTAAAGCGAGATTTTCCGATGCTTCGTTTAGTTCAAGGAGATGTTGGTTCTGGTAAAACAGCCGTTGCGGCATCTGCCATTTTTGCGATGATTAAATCCGGCTATCAATGTGCTCTTATGGCGCCTACAGAAATTTTGGCAAGGCAACATTATAAAAGTCTTACGTCTTTATTTAATGGCTTTGGATTCAATATCCAACTACTTACCGGTTCTATGAGTGCCTCCGAACATAATTCGGTTGCGACTCAGCTTGCAACGGGAACTTGTGATTTGGTGATTGGCACTCACGCCCTAATCCAGGAAAGCGTTAGTTTTGCCCGACTTGGGCTCGCGGTAATCGACGAACAACATCGTTTTGGGGTTAAGCAACGCGCCAAATTAAAAGAACAGGGTTTCCCGCATTTATTGAATCTTTCTGCAACGCCAATTCCGCGCACTATGGCGTTAACGATTTATGGGGATCAGGATCTTTCTATTTTGGATGAATTGCCTCCCGGTCGCACGCCGATAGTTACGCGTCTTGTGCCGGAAGCAAAGCGTGGTGACGCAGAACTTTGGGTCTCTGATCAAGTTGCAAAGGGTCGCCAAGTTTTTATTGTTTGTCCGTTGATTGATGAATCTGAGGCTATTCAAGTTAAGGCTGCGAGCCTTGAGTACGAAAGATTGTCCAAGGATGTTTTTCCAAATCATAGACTGGCGCTACTGCATGGTCGTATGAAAGCGGATGACAAAGATAAGGTTATGCAGGATTTCTCTGCCGGCAAAGTTGATATTTTAGTTTCGACTTCTGTTGTTGAAGTTGGAATCGATGTGCCAAATGCAAGCATAATGATGATTGAGGGTGCGGATCGATTTGGTCTAGCTCAACTTCATCAGTTTAGGGGTAGGGTCGGGCGAGGAGCTCACCAGTCGTATTGTTTCTTGTTTACAGATTCAAATTCCGATGAGGTCTTGCAAAGATTGAAATATATTGTGCAATTTAATTCTGGCTTCGATTTGGCGGAAAAAGACTTGGAACTTCGTGGGCCCGGAGAAATTTATGGGCTTAAACAAAGTGGAATACCGGATTTAAAAATGGCGAACTTTGGCGACAAAGAACTTTTGGAACGTGCGAGGGCGAATGCCATGCGACTTATAAAAGAAGATAGTACTTTAGCTGGATTTCCGGCGTTAGCAGAAAAAATCACAAAATTAGAGGCTCAAATGGAAGTGGTAGACGTGTCTTAAATCGTTTTTTAAATTAGCTCGCGTTTAAAAGGGCCTTTTGATAGTGGTATTTATATAGGTCTAACTTCGCACAAGATATATTGTGCGGGATTATTGGAAGGTGAAGCTTGGAGTGATTAGGCAAGCTCTTCGCTCTCCCCTTCTACAACAGGATTTTGTTTCTCAATTGTTTTTAACATTTTTGCATCTTGGTATGTGGCCACTGCAAGCAAGATAAAATTGTTAAAGCTGACCTCCCTACCGTCCATGTCAATTTTTTGATCGAATAAGAATTTCCAGATTTCCATTTCTTTTTCTCCTTTTACGCCCTCTCTTCCTTCTTGAATTCTGCTTATAAGGCGTGTCATTGGTTCTTCTGCCTTTTCGCCGAATTTTGCAGATACAAGCCGTTTGAATTTTTGGAATGCCGGTTCTAAGGCCTCAGACTGCCTACATATTAATTCTATTTTTTTAATTTCGATCCAGGTGCCGTCTACGTAGGTTTGATAAGTTATGATATTTTTGTTGGTTTCTTCTATTTTCTGTTCAAGTTCTTCGATTCTAATAAAAAGATCTTCTCTTTTATTGGAATCACTTGTATCTGTTGTTAGCGCCAATTTATCTTGATTCTCTTTTAGTTCTTTTTGTAGTTTTGTCAAATCTTCGTTGGCATCTTCCAGGGCTTCTTTTGCATTCTTTTTTAAGTCTTCTATTGTGTTTGATAAATGGTTTCCAAAGAAGTTAAGTCTATCACCCGCGAACATTTCTTTCACAAAATCCGGATGGGCGGTGTAGGTCGTTTCTTTAAGGTACTCCAATGGGTCTGTCTTTGCGTCTACTCCTTGGCCTATACCAAGTGTGGATTCTCCTATGTAGGTTAGGGTTCCTCCTATATGGGCTCCACCTAAGACGGCAAGCATATCTGTAACCGCTCTCCCCTCCCATGTTTTAAAAAATTGGTTTCTATTTGGGAAGTTTTCTTCCAGGTATGGTTCTCCCCAGGCATTCCAAGCCGTTACTCCGCCTGTGGCGCCTGCAAGTCCACCGGCAATTCCTGCTATAGCTCTTGCCGGTACTCCCGGGAGTGGCAACATTCCTCCTGCCTTCATTCCTACTGTGAATCCGGCCATTCCGCTTGCATGTGCTCCCGCTGTATTAAATTTATCTTCCGAGGTTGATATGTCTGCGAACATATAGATGGCTCCAAGTACCCCAATCGTACCTTTTAGTTTTGTCGCAGCTTTCCATAAACGTGGATTTTTTATTTGGAATATCTTCTCTTCTAAGTATTTGATTGGTTTACCCTTATCCTCTGCGTCTTTGAGGCTTTTTAATAATTCTTTCAATTCTGGTTTTGTAAATCCTAATTCTCTTAATCTTAAACTTACCCTTTCGTTGTTGAGCCCAAATCTTTCCATGTCCCCTCTCATTGTTTCGTCAATATCTAGTCTTGACCATCGTGCGGTGTCGGCTTCGATATGAGTTGCATATTTTGGTGCAGAGACCACTAAATTCGGGATTTTTGGTAGTGAGGAAACTGGGTGGTCTGTAGCGAATGATTCTGCCAAATTCCTTAAATCTTGTCTTACCGTCACTTCTATAGATTCGATGGCTTCGGTAGATATGTTGGCTACGGATGGATGGGAACGTGGTTTGTCTATTCCTGTTGCCTTCAATAAGTCTATTTTTGATTCAAGAAAGTGCTTACCGGCCCTTGTACTCATTTTTTCATTCCATTTTTCTCCAAACATTTTTTTATATAGCCATGCTTTTGTACTGGTAAAAAATTTGGGACTGGCCTCGTTCTGACATTTATCATAATACTTTGCGTATTGTTCGCCCCAGTATGCTGTTCTTTGGTGTAGCGCCAATAATTTTTCCTCCGGTGAGGCGTTTGCCATTAATATTTTTGCATCATAGGCAAGTCCACGTAAATATTGGCTTCCTTCGGTTCCATACTTGCATGATTTGATAAGCACTTCCGGGGTAAAGGTATAGGATAATACGAAGCCTCTGGCAGCTCCGCCTGTTGCCGCCCTCAAGACTCCGCCTTGCCCTTTCCATACCGCTATTCCTGCTGATACGGCTGCGAATCCTCCAACCCAGTAGGCTTGTTCCATCTCGAATGGTACGTTTCGTATCGGTCCGCTACCATCTATCGCAGCACATAAATCTGCAAGTTGATCTTTTATAATGCTCATGTTGCTTATAAATGGAATGGCGGTGGCTCCTTTCACTATAAATACCGAGTCACCGCTAAATAAAAATGCGCCGGCTCTATCCCAAACGCTGGTTGATATATCTGCCAATGCGTCTCCAATTCCTACTTCACCGTTTATCACTCCTTCTACGGAGGCTTGGACGCCCGGGAAGTTTTTTGCTAATGCACTTTGAGCTTCTTCTCCTTCCAAGACTTTTGGTTCGTCACCCTGCGTTTCATCAGTTTCGTCTTTAGTCTCTTTTTTCCCATCTGCATTTTCTTTGCCATCCTCCGGAGTTCCAAAAACACCTTTTTCTTCTAGTCGGTCCAAAATTTCTCCTATGGTCATATCTCTTGGACTGCCATCAATTTGGTTGAGATGTCTTTTGATAAATTGCTCGATTTTATCCTCTTCTTCTGCGGTTTTTGCGTCTGAGGCGATGCTGTTGCCCGGTAAATTGGCAAGGCCTGTCGCTTTTGCGCTTGCTTGTAGGGTTTTTTTTGCCATTCTTCCTCCGGTACTTTTTATGCTTGAAAAATCATCCCATTTTACGTCTCTTACGTCGATTATGGTGCGTTCTTTGATTTTTAATAACTCTGCTGTTTTTTTAATACCCGGATTTGTAGAACTGAATGTTAATGATTTTATAGCTTCCCAAATTCCCTTTTCTTTTCTAAGTTCACCAAAGTTGCTTATTGTTTCTGAGGAGAGCGATAAATTGAGATAATCGGCACTCCATTTTCCTATTGTTTCTCCTCCAAAAAACGTTCCGAGTGCTACGGCTCCAAGGGCTACTCCTGCTACAGCGTCGCTGATTTTTTTGTCCTTTTCTTCTTTGGTGAAATATTTCCATAAAAAATATCCGGCTCCAAGTGCTCCGGCGGCTATTAATGTACCTTGTATGCTAGGGCTCATCCAATCAGGTTTCTCGGGACTGGTTTTAGTCTTTTCTGCACGAGTTTTATTGTCTAGTGATTTTACGTAAATTTTGTTTGTTTTGTCTAGCCACTTATGCCACTCCTCTAGCGTTTCTTTGTCGTTATGTGTGATTAAATCACCTAAGATTTTTACAGATAGAGTCTCTCTTTCATTATCTTTTTCTATGTAAGGCTGGATACTTAGCGGACTTTTTGCGAGATCTTCAGGCTTTATTCCTGCTGTGAGTGCTTTAAGAATTAAGTTTTGAATTGATGATTCTATGATTGCCTTCGTTTCCGGATCTGTGTCTGAAAGTGCTCTTAAAGGGTTAACTTGTTTCAATAAATCTACTTCTTGATTTTCTAATTGTGAGCTGACTGCGACTTCTGTTGAAAGCAGTTGTCTTTTAGTTTGTACTGCTTTTGCTACTTTATTGCCCTCTTCTTTTTGTGCAAGAAACTCATTAACTTTTGCTTTTGCTTCTGGTGATCCTTCGACAGTTTCAACAGGTCCAACGAAGAGTTCTGTAGGTTCTTTTTCTGGTGGATTTTGCCCTGGGTCTGCCATAGTGGAATTTAAATCTTATGATTATACCTTAAAATGGCGGTTTTTACAACCGTCAGATAAGGTCTTTAATCATATAAGTTCCACGTAGGGTGTAGCCTTGTTTTTGGTAGTAAGCGCGCACGCCTATGCCGGAGATTATGGCGAGGCGAGAAAAACCGGCGTTTTTGGCTAAGGACTCAGCTTCTTTGAGGAGGCGTTTGCCGAGGCCGGCATGTTGGGATGCGCCTTTTTTGTTCTCCCCTACTTCAACTTGGGCGCCGTAAACGTGGAGTTCACGTACGAGTGCACACCCGTTAAGTTCAGGTAAAAAGTGTGATTTTTGGCTTTCTTTTGATGGGAATCGCAAGCGGAGTAGTCCGCAAAGCCTGTCTTTAGCGTCTACAAAACTCAAAAATAGCTCTTCCCCATCTGATGCTTTGTATTTTATAAGGTCTAATTTGACGTTGTTTTTGTCGTAAGATTCGCCCTTAATTTCTCTGCAACGGATGCATTGGCACTCCATTTTCGGGTCTTTTTTCGCACGGTCTTCTAAAATTTGGCGCATATTTGTGGTGCGACTTCCTTCTAAAATCGATTCGCCTGGGATGTCTCTATAAAGCCTTTCTATGCGAACGTAGCGTGGCACGTAAAGTTGCATCTCTTCCAAAAGTTCAAGCAAAATTTGGTCCGAATAGCTTTTGTATTTGCCCTCTTTCCACCAATTTTCAAGCTTGGAATATGGCACCACAACGCAAGGATAAAGTTTAATTTGATCAGGCTTAAAGTCAGGATTTTTAAAACAATCTTTAATCATTTTTAAGTCTTTTTTTGGAGTGCTTCCCGGTAAATTTGGCATCAAGTGAATTGCAATTTTAAAGCCACTGTCGCGCAGGAGTTTTATTGCGTTTGCCATCTGTACTGTGGTCTCCCCTCTTTGAACGAGGTCTAGGATTTTTTGATCCAAATGTTGTATTCCGAGTTGTATTTTTGTTACGCCAAGGTTGCGAAGTTCTTTAATCGATTCTTTTGTAATAGAATCACTACGGGTTTCTATGCTAAGGCCAATAATCCTGTGGCGGGCAGATTCATTTTTTTGTTGGGCTTCTTTAAGAGATTCTGATTGTTCTTCGTTGCAGGCGTCAAAAAGTGATTTTATAAATTCAGTTCGATATTTTTTGTTGTAAGAAAGGAAAGTTCCGCCGAGTACAATCATTTCTATTTTATCGGTTTCGTGGCCTTGGTGAGTTAGGCTTTCTATGCGCGTTTTAACTTGGCGGGCGGGGTCGAATTCCTCGAGTACGGCACGCATTGCACCGGGTTCGTTAGAAAGATATGACTTTGGCATTTGGGGTTCGCTTGGGCAGTAAACACACTTGCCCGGGCAAGAATTTGCCTTCATTAAAACTGTTAAAATGCTTACTCCGGAAAGAGTGCGAATTTTACGTTTTCTAAGAAGTTTTTGTAGTTCCGTGTCACCTTTCCAACCTTCTTCTAAAAGATTTTTATACGTGTCTTGGAGTTTAAAATTGCTTGGCAAAGGTATATGGAATTCTTTTGCGAATTGTTTTTTTAGTTTGTGCAAACCATCCTCTGTTTTAATTTTTTTTGAGGATGCTTGTTTTATGAAGCGCTTTTGTATATCTTCTTGAGAGAGGATTTTCATAACCTTATTATGCTCTATAAGAGTATTCAAGAAAAGGTCAAGGATGACTACAATGCGATTGCCAAGGAGTTTTCTTGTTCGCGCAGTTTTCCGTGGAAAGAATTTGAGGATTTTTTGCCGTATTATAAGGAGGATTTTGAAGTTTTGGATTTGGGTTGTGGGAATGGAAGGCTGTTTAAATTTTTGGAAGAGAAAGGCGTTAAAACTTATGTTGGAGTGGATAATTCTAGTGAGCTTTTGGGCTTGGCGAAAAAACAGAATCCCGGCGCTGAGTTTTTACTTAAAGACATTAGTGAAAAATTAATTTTAAATAAAAAATTCGATGCCATTTTTGCGATTGCTTCGTTCCATCATTTGCCAAAAAAAGATCAACTACGTGCGTTAAAGAACTGGAAAAAACTTTTGAAACCGGGTGGATATCTTTTTATGACTAACTGGAATTTGTGGCAAGTAAGATTTTTTTGGTCGTGGTTGCGGGCAATCTTTTGGCCAAAGTATGGGTTTTTAGGGCTACAAATTCCGTGGAAAATGCAAAGTGGGAAAGTAGTTAAAAGATTTTATTATGCATTTACCGCGCGGAGGCTTAGAAAACTTTTGGGAAAAGCTGGGTTTAAGGTGGTTTCATTTAAGAAAGATAGAAATTTTGTTACAATCGCTCGTGTATGAAATTATGTGGCGTAAACATTTCTGCAATTACAAAAAAAGAAGCTCTTGTTAGAGTTAGTGATGTTTTTAAAACTGGCAAACAAGAAATAATTTTTACTCCAAATCCAGAAATAATTTTGGAGGCTTCGCGCAATGCGGATTTTTTTGAAGCTTTAAAATGTGGGACGTTAATGCTTCCGGATGGGCATGGACTTCAATTTGTGAGCACACTTTTGCAAATTAAAAACAAGTTACTGCGAGTATTCCTTTACCTCCCCTTTTTAATAGTTTTTTTGTTTTTTAAAAAGCCATTTGCAAAATTAATTCCCGAGATTATTCATGGGTCTGATTTTATGAAAGATGTGATTAGTGAGTCTGCCTTGCGTGGTAAAAAAGTTTTCTTTTTGGGTGGACGCGGTGATTCTGCGGAAAAAACAGCCAAGTTTTTTAAGAAAAATTTTGTGAGTTTAAAAGTTTCTGGCTTCTCTAATTCCGATCCATCTGAGGAAGCTCTTAAAAAAGTTTTAGAAGCTAAGCCTGATGTTCTTTTTGTTGCCTATGGAGCGCCAAAACAAGAAGAGTGGGCTTGCCAACATCGCAAAGAACTTAAATCGTTAAATCTAATTATGGCCGTTGGTGGATCTTTTGATTTTTATTCCGGCAATATAAAAAGAGCCCCAAGATTTTTTAGAATGTTTGGCCTTGAATGGCTTTTTAGGTTGATGTGCAATCCAATTGGCAGGGCAAAAAGGATATGGAATGCTGTGTTCGTGTTCCCTATAAGGGCTATGTTCACAGGGGCTTGCTAAAAAAATAGCTTATGTTATAATAAGCTTCTTTTTAGATTGAACATGGATCAAATAACTGAGGGTAGTGCCTCCTTAGATGGAGTAGATAATAAGCTTGTAGCGTTAACTAACGCTTTGGTGCCTTTCTTCTCATATACTGGGGATTTGCCTACTCAACTCGAAAAAATAAAAATTATTTTGGAAGAATATTCTCTTTACAATACAAGTCTTTTTGGAAATTTTGCTTCTAAATTAACAACTTGTTTTAACGATCCTAAGTTGACTGCTATTTGTGATGACAGACTTTTTGCGACTGCCCTCATGTTGTACCTTTCCGGTGCTTTAAGTAGGCAATCAGAGATTAATGCTGTGAGTTTATTCGCTAGTTTAAAAACAGCGTTATATGACGCACCTATTGCTCCAGACAGACTGCTTCTAATTAATAGTGAGCTTGATTCTTGTGCATTTTTACGTACTCCATTTGATGTCATTTCTACAGCTGCTTTACGTGAATATAGGTCTATACCTGTTGAGAAAATATATTTTGCAAGAAATTATGCTATGACTGCTCAATGTGGAGTCCCTCATTGGTCTGTTGTGTTGGGAGGAATTAAACCTAACGAAAATCTGCCAGATAAGTTGATAGATGGTGGCATGATTTATCCTGCGAATCCTGATAGACGTAAAATGTATAGTGACAGATGTGCGGAAGTATGTGCTAAGTTGGTGACACTTTCTTCTGCTCAAGCTGTATCTGGACGATTGCGTGATCCTGGTGCGGTTTCTGAATATACTTCACTTCTTAATGAATTTAGAGATTTGCCACCTAGTCTTCATGCTAATGCGATTTTGGCTTATGGGTCCAAAATAGAAAATACTGGCCCATATTTTAATTTAGAGTCGTATTTTAATCATTATGATTCCAAAGACTGGAGGGGTGATGGAATCCTTAATTTATTTGAAGTTTACAACTCTGATCCATCTTTTGAAAAAAGATTTTCTATTGCACTTAAAAAACATATCGGATTTTACAATGTGGTTCTTTATGCAGTTTTGAATTCTGCCAGCAAGTGTGAAGTTGCGTTTGGGATTCAATTATTGGCAGATTGTTGTAAGGAAAATGGTTTTAAGAAAGAGTTCCTTGAGCCTATTGTCGTTGCATTGGCAGGTTCAGAGGACGCTGAAAAGCTGTTTACCTTTATTGCTTTGTGCGGAGAAGATCCAAAGGCTTTTGTATCTCGTTGTATAAAAATTATATTAAGTAATAGCAAAGTAAAAGATTTAGTTTCTGTAACTCCAAATGGCGTTCAAATTGATAAAGATAAATTGCCATGGGTCGCATTTTTTGATCCTGCTGAATTCCAACGGGCGTTAGATGATTATTTTAGAACTGATAATAGTCCGCGTTCATTAGCCCCTCACTTTGCAAAATGTGTTTGTCCTTCAGATTACGATAAAGATCGTTTGTTAAATGAAATTTCTCAATATGCTTCGGTACCACTAGTAGAGCCTGTGGAGGTAGACTGCCTTGCTATTCCAAAATCAGTGCGTGTGTTCTTAATGCCAGATAGTCCTTCTACGGCTGATGGTGGCCACCAGTGGAAGTTGGCTTTCCGTATAGTGCAGTGTGACAATGGTAAAACTTTGAATGGTACCGTTCGTGGGAATTTTAAAGATGGTAAATTTAATGGTTCTGTTGATGACCCTATAATAAATGTAACTTGTGAATGGATGGCAGTTTATGCTCTCCATAGTTATTATGTACGTAGTGTTGAAGCTGATGTGGCTGGGAGTGTGTTGAATCAAATTAGCAAATTGGATAGTGAGAAATCGCATTCACCTCTATCTCCAAACGTTCCAAATATTCAACCAATTAAAAGAGTTGAAGGGCGTCAGGCTCCTGCCACTCTTGAGGTAGATATTCGTGATTCAGAGAAAGTTGATGACGCACGTCGTGCTGGAATAAATAGATCAAAAATTGTAGGTAATTTGGCTGTGATCCGTGATTTATTACAAGGTGAAGCTGTTAATCTTGATGACGTAATGTTGTTCAGAAGAGATGAAAGTGCTGTGAAAGGTCAATTTGTACATTATAGAGTCCCTGCAGAAGAGCTCTCTACACTTATTGCTCAAGGAGTAGATTTGAGGACACAAGATTTTTATGTTATGACTGGTATACCTCATACAAAAGCTGCTGGTTTTTATGAAAAGCCTTATGGGAACTCAGGTGAATTAGATAGAAGATTGCGTACAATTGAACCTCGTTCCGCTACGGACCATTCTATTTACTCTCATGAGGTACATATAGATAATCGATTTGAGGATGTTGGGAGCGAAGCGCTTAGACCTTATGCTACTCATTTGAGTATTCGAGATAATGCTAGGTATGATACTACTCAAATAGTTCTCATCGATGATAAGATTGTGCTTCCTGCAGTCGCTATGGATACGAATGCGAAAATTCTTAGAACTATTGCACAAGAAGATTGGGTTAGTTCTTTGTTAGAAAAAATGTTAGAAAAAATCCAAAAAGATTTTGAGGAAGATATGTTGGATCTTGAAAATTCGTCACTTCGTACAGAAGCTCAATTGGTTTTTGATTGTAAAGTGGCTGAGCTTAGAAAGGCTAGAGAGCTTAGTTGGTTTAGTTCTTGGCTAGAAAAAATCCAAAAAGATTTTGAGGAAGATATGTTGGATCTTGAAAATTCGCCACTTACTGCAGAAGAAAAAGATAAACTTCGCACAGAGTGTAAGTTGGATTTTGATCGTAAAGTTGCTGAGCTTAGAAAGGCTAGAGAGCTTAGTTGTATAGAGGTATCTCCAGAAGATGGTGCATCAGCGCGTTTTACTTTACCTGGTCTTTACGAAAGCAACCGTATTTTCAATCAAGGTACTTTTAAGCCTTTAGGTAAAGTATTCCCAGCGCCTTTAGAAGAAAATCAATAATTAGTATTTATCTCCTCTTGCTCACCTTTTCTTCTGCGCCTCGTATAAAAGGCGTAACGAATTCGATTATGCTTTTTGTGAGCAAAATTGGTTTTGCGATGTAGGTGTTTACGTTATCTACAAGTTCTTTAATTTGGTCTGTGACTTTAACTACGTCGCGCAAAATGAACATTAAATATACGAGTGTGATAGAAAGGAAAATTGTTGTGAGCGATGCGCAAACGGATAATGTTAGAAATAATATGTCGATTGGTTGCATTGCGTGGTGGTTAATTTAATTTTATTGTAGCAGAAAGTTTGCTACGTAAGAAGTTTTGTTAAAGTTGCATTTACCATTTGAGGATTTGCTCTACCTTTTGATTCTTTCATTACACTTCCTATTATAGTTGCCATGGCTTTTGTTTTGCCGGCTTTTACATCAGCAACTGCGCCCGGATTTGTCTCGATAGCCTTTTTGCATAGTGCTTCTATTTCGCCTTCCCCAGAAACTTGAGTCATGCCTTTCTCCTTTATAATTTGTTCTGGCAGTTTTGCACTAAGTAGCATTTCTTCAAAAAGTTCTCCTTTTGCTACGTTGTTTGAGATTGTTCCTGCATCAACAAGTCTAATTAATTGGATAATATGTTCGGCGGTTATGCCCGATTCTTCCATTGTTTTGTTTGATTCTTTTAGTTTGCTAATGAGCACGGTTCCTATAAAAGATGCTGAGGAACGAGGGTTTTTTGTTGCGATTGCGACTTGTTCAAAAAGCTTTGCCGTTTTAGAGTTTTCTGCAAAAAATCTAGCGTCTGCTTCTATTAATCCATAAACTTCTTGGAATCTTGTCATAACTGTTACCGGTGATTCCGGGACTTCTTTTTGCCATTCCGCCAGCATTTCTTCTGTAATTTCTATTGGTGGCAAATCCGGTTCTGGGAAATAACGATAATCTGCAGCGCTTTCTTTATCGCGCAGTAGATAAGTTTCTCCTTTTGTTTCATCCCAGCCTACAGTTTGTTCGCCACTTACGGGGTTTCCTTGTTCCCAAAGTTCAATTTGGCGTTTGATTTCATAATCGATTGCGCTTTCGAGCGAACGGAATGAGTTTAGATTTTTGATTTCTGCTCGTGGATAAAGTTTGGATTCCCCTTTTGGTCTAATTGATACGCTGGCATCAAAACGCATTTGGCCCTTTTCCATGTCGCAATCGGAAGAGCCCGCATAACGTACTAATTTCTGAATGGTTTTTGCGTATTCGGATGCTTCACTGGCAGAACGCATATCCGGTTCGGAAACTATCTCCATAAGTGGCTTCCCTGCCCTGTTAAAATCAAGCAAAGTCCCATTTGCAACGTGCATTAATTTACCAGCGTCGTTTTCCAAATGAAGACGTGTAATGCCAATACGTTTTTTGGTTCCATCAGCCATGATGATTTCCAAATATCCGTTTTGTGAAATTGGTTCGTCGTACTGTGAAATTTGAAAACCGGATGGTAGATCCGGATAAAAATAATTTTTACGATCAAATTTGGAATGATGATTGATTTTGCAATTTAGCGCCAATGCGGAAATCACTCCTTTTTTTATACTTTCTTTGTTTGGTACAGGAAGCATGCCTGGGAAACCCGTGCAAATCGGGCAAACATTTGTGTTTGGAGTCGCACCAAAATTATCATTGGAGCATCCGCAAAACATCTTTGTTTTCGTAGACATTTCTGCGTGGATTTCGAGACCGATTACTGATTCAAATTCCATATTATGAGTAGGTTGAGTGGTTATATTTATTTTCTTTGTGAGCGTAATAGAGTCGTAAGTAACTCTTTTAGTTTGGTGTGATCAGTCATTGTTTGGTCCTCAAGAAAAGCCTGTTGATGTTCAATTATTAAGCGCTCCAATTTTTTTGGTGAGGCGATGTGGTTTAAGAAAAAAGGCGTTCCGGACATGTGATCAATTCTTATGTTCCCAAAGCTCATCACGGTCCCCCAAAATCCTTTAGTTTCGTTTGTGATTCCTTCGATATTTCCGTATTCGATTCTGCTTGTATTTTTGTCAAAAAACGAATGCCATTCTTGTTTAACTATCGCAAGATCTGTGACTATCCATGCATCTAAGTACCATTGAGTTAATCTGTAAATGAATAGTGCGGTTCCTAGCCCCGCCCATCCGATCCAAACCGCATAAAATGGTGGGAAAAGTATGTAGGCAAGCGCCGGAACGAGGATGCCAAAAAATAAAACCTTAAATAAAACAGGGTAAACTTTGAACGGATGTACGTGTGCTACGTAAACAATTTTCTCACCTTCATCTAGGAGATCCCTGAAGGCAATACTGTCAATAATCATTGTAGTAGATTTATTTTTGAATAAGGGCTAATCTCTCACCCGCCACTATATCATAGTTATGCAAGAAAAAACGACCCCACGATTCAATTTTAGAAGTTTTTTTTGGGATATTGGCTTAGATATCGTAATTGTTTTAGTTTTAGTATTTTTTATAAGGACATTTTTGTTCTCTCCATTTCGTGTGCATGGGCCATCCATGTGCGATAATTTTAACGTCTATAATGGCGAATGTTATAATGGAGATGGTGAGTTTTTGATAACTTCGAGGCTATCTACATGGAATCTATTTGGCTGGAGTCCAACCCAAATAGACAGGGGTGATGTTGTGGTTTTTGTTGCGCCTTATACAGAAGAAAAAGAGTTTTATATAAAACGTGTTATAGGTGTCCCGGGTGATACGATTAAGGTCGAAGACGGGTTCGTCTACCTTAAAGAGGGTGAAGAATTCGTTCAACTTGAAGAGACTTATTTGAACGAAGAGAATTGGGGGCATACGACTCCTTACAGGGTTGATTCTCAAACATTTACAGTGCCTGATGGCGAATATTTTGTCCTTGGGGATAATCGTGTAAAGAGTAGTGATGCAAGAAGGTGTTTTCGCCAACTTGGTTGTACCGGTGATTCATCGCCATACATAAGTTTGGATCGTATTGAGGGTGAAGTTAAATTGGTGATTTTTCCAATCAGCCATTTTAGATGGGTTTCCGGATTTGATTATTCATTTTAAGTCGTCTTTTCCGCTGAAGTAAAACTCAATCAGCATCATTAAAATTACGAGAATTAATCCATTCCAGATTCTTAATAATCCAATAGCAAGAAGTCCAAGGCAAATGTTGGTGCAAAGACTGAGAAGAATGCCCTGTCGCATAGAGACCATCATGTGTTTTATGTAGACGTTATCACCGGTGCGCCAGCGTTTTAAAAGAAATAATAAGATTGTGAATGTGCCTGAGAGGGCCATAAAACTGCTAGCAAAAAATAGTGATAGGGCGAGGTCTGTATTATTGAATGGATCCAGCTTTTGAAGCACCAGAAAAAAGGCCGTCCACCCCAGTAAAGTTGCAAAAATTATTATGGTCAGAATCTTATAATGTGGAATTAGATTCCATTTCTTTTGCTCTTCGTATTCATTATTCATTGTTTGGCTGTTATAATCCTCTTTGGATTTTAGCATAATTTTATGGAGCCCTATAGTATACTTTTTCTATCAAGCGCGGAAATTTCTTCGCCACTACTTAAGGTCTTTTGTAATGATTCGAGGTTTCGTGTGATTGGCGTGATTTGCCAACCCGATAAACCGGCAGGAAGGACGATGGAAATGTGTTCACCTTTAACAAAAATTGTTGCACAAAAACTGAATTTGGAGGTTTTCCAGCCTGTAAAATTGAGTTTAGATGAGGAGTTGTTAAATCGATTTGAGAAGGATCGGCCTGACTTTTTAATTACGTTTGCTTATGGGCAATTACTTTCTGAGGCTTGGCTGAGTTTGCCAAAAAAGTTTGCATTAAACGTACATGCTTCTTTACTTCCAAAATATCGTGGAGCATCGCCGATACAGACTGCCATTTTGAATGGTGAGCAAAAAACCGGTCTTTCTTTGATGAAAATGGCTAAAGAAATGGATGCGGGGCCCGTAGCATTCGTGCATGATTTTACTATTTTGCCACACATGACGGCGAATTTGCTTACAGAGGAGCTTGCTGATTTGGCAAGTAAAACGATTCCGGAAGATCTAATTTTGTTGGCAAATTCGCCCGAGAATCTATTTAAAGAACAGGATGCTTCACTTGCTACATTTACAAAAAAAATCGTGAGAGAAGATGGAGAGATTGATTTTAAAAAGTCTGCTGACGAGATTTTGCGAATGTTTAGAGCCTTTATCCCGTGGCCCGGAGTTTACAGCTTTTTTAAGGGTAAGCGTTTGAAGTTTACCGATCTTGAAAGGGCGGATGAGGTGCTTTCCCCCGGTGAAGTTTGTGTAAGAGAAAAAAAAGTTTATATTGGAACCAGTGATGGATCCTTGCTAGTTAAGCAGTTACAAATGGATGGGAAAAACCAGATGTATACCGAACAGTTCCTGCTTGGTTATGCGGATTTTGCGAAATCGGTTTTGCCTTCGTAGGACATGGCCAGAACTCCAAAGACGAAAATTGCGAGATAAATTCCTTGGCTTAGGCTTAATAAATAGTGGTCAAAAAATCCGAGAGTTATTAATGCGATCATTAGGATGAAGGCTGGCTTTTTATGGAATGTTTTTTTGAGCAAAAATCCAAGCATTATTATTGCGAATATCAACGAGGCGAGTCCCATTTCCGTACCGATTAAAAGAAAAATATTGTGTACCGGTTGGTATTCCCAAGGCTTTAAACTTGTCCCTAAAATCTCTTCCAAAAAAAGTGTATGGCTATTAAATCCTACTCCAGCTATGTGATTTTTTATCATTTCAATTGCAGTTTTGTAACCAGCTATCCTTTCTAAAAAAGACGCTGTTCCCCATGGGAGACCATTTAAAAAAAACATAGTTGTGCATACTAGGCCGAGCAGTCCGGCGATGGTACGTTTGACCCAGGTTCTTATAGCTTTTTGATTGGAAATTAAACATAAAAGACCGACTATTAGTGCTAAAATTGCGGATCTTGAAAAGCTCGCGAGTAGCCCAAAAATCTGCAATAAAATCAATATTTTATGATCTTTATTCAATGGTTTTATAAAGGCAATTGTGCTTAGGATACTTATTGTTAGGAATCCCCCTAAAATATTTGGATGTGAAAATGTTCCATAGCCTCTAATAAAAGTGAACCCATCAAATGTTATTTTTGCTAATTGTGCGATTTCATTTGATATGTTTGGCTCTCCCAAAGCTGTAAGGCCAAGACTTTTTTGGAAAAGTACTTGAAGAATTGCCCAGAAAGCCTGCAGGCTCATTGCGAATGAAAAGAGTTTAATAAGGTCTTCTTTTTTTAGGACATTACTGATTAAAAGTATGTATAAGGGGAATATTTCTATTATTTTTATTGCTAAAAAAAAGTGCCAGACCTGTTCTTTATATGGTGATAAAAATATAGAGATTAGCGCCAGCCCTAAAAAAAATAAAAGCGGGATGAGAAATAATTTTGGCCCAGTATTGATCCGTTTTTTTTCTAAAAAATTTGTTATTAGTAAGCCAAAAATCCCAAGTGCTATTAAAACTTCCGTTAAATTTAAATAAATATTTATAAAGTTATTTGCAAAACCTCTCCCCCACAAAGGCTCATAAATTAAAGAGCTTATTTGCAATGGCAAGGTTAGAACTAATACTGCAAGGACTAACTTTGTAAATGATTTAATTGTTTTTAATTGCATCATAGATCGGTTTGATGCCCGAGGCGGGTATCAGCGCTTGTATTTGAGAAGCTAGATTCTTTATAACTTCCGCACCTAATTTTGTGTCTAAGATTTGATCTATTCCACCAAAGAAAATGTCTTTGTAGTAAGTGGCATCAGCCATTGCAATTGAATGAGCATAGCCGACTTGCGTTGCAAAAACTCCATAAACGGGATCTTGCATTTGCTCTTTTATGAGTGAACGAAGAGCGGATGGTCTGTGTGTTAATTGATTGTAAGTACGTAAGTTTCCTTCTGTTACCATGCTCGCCAAGAACTTCCAAGCTTCTTCTTGATTCTTACTTGTTCTACTTACAACCGGAACAAAATAGTTTGCGTAAGTTTTGCGAGTTTCTGTGGAAGATTGTGGGTCATAAACTTGTGGGATTTCTTGGATTTTGACGCTATTTATATCTATTGTCCCCTCTCCTTTGGCTTTTAATGTATTTATCTCATTAATAATGTCTTCGTAAGTAAAAGAGTAGCCAAGTAACATGGAGAGTTTTCCTTTGGCAAAAGTTACAAGTTCTTTTTCTCCACTATTTGCATCAGCCAGGTATTTGTTCCAACTGTAATTTTTTTGGCTTGGCAGTGCAAAACTTGTATATAAATTAAGAGCGGAAAGCATGTTCGGATCGCTATCAAACACCACTTCCGTAAGAGTCCCGTCGTAAAGATCTACTTTGTATTGGAGCAATAAAGCCATAAAAATATCAAATGCACGCAAGATATTGTCTGAACGCCCCATGGCTATTCCAGAGCGTTCAAATCTTTCAAAACTTTGGTCTTCACGGTTTAAAAGTGATACGTCATTTTTTATTCCTTCCCAGGTTACCGATGGTGCACCTTGAGATGGGAGAGCTTCTTCGAAGTGATCGTCGTTATAGAAAAGTGCCAATGTGTCTATGTAAAGAGGTAGACCCCAAACCTTTTCTGTACCTGTTTCATCCGGAATAATTAAATCGTCGCTGGTTACATCTACAAAGGCCGATCTAAAAACTTCCGTGTTCACAATTGTATCCGGTGCCGGTGTAAGTTTTTTATAATGTTTTGGGAACCAATCGTTGTGCATCATAAAAATATCCGGCCCTTCCCCCTCTGCCAATTCATTAATTATTAAGTCCAGGTAAGCTGTTGAATCAGTAAATTTTTTATAAAGAATTGTTACATTTGGATTTGCGGTTTCGTAGCTTTGTATGAATGGCTCGTAAATTTCCGAATTATCAAAAAGTCCATAAAAAGTAAGAGTAATTTGTTCTCCGGTTTGATTTGTGGTTTGAGCGGTTTTAGTTGAACAGCCGGTTAAAAGCCCTGTTAACAGAACAGAGAAAAGGAGAAAAAAGCTTATGGTACGTTTCATTTGGCGGGATTAGACGTCGTTCATTATAACTTGCCGAGTCCTTTAAGAAAATAGCGTTTTCCAAGTACGTACCAGTAGTAATGACCAAAAAAATTGACATTAATGTTTTTGAAAAGTTTCAGCATGAATACTATTGGTGTGCTTGCTAAAATTAAAAGTGCAAATAATTTAAACCCATGTGGGGTCACGCAAAGTTCAGGATGTAGTTTTTGGAATAAAATAGCATTGCGTCCAATTCCTTGCATGCGTTTTTCCAGCGAATCTTCATTTAGGGTGTGGTCGTGGTAAGCGAGAGCGTCCTTTTTAAAAATCAATTTTAATTTATGATTTTTTTGTAGTCGGTAGCCAAGTTCAATATCTTCCCAGCCGTATAGTGAGAATTCTTTATCAAAAGTTTCCTTTTTTAAAAGGTCGGTTTTGAGTGATAAATTTGAGGTGTAGAAGAACCAAAAATTTGTTTGTTTGCCGTCAGTTAGTTTTTGAAAGGCAAATTGTGGACCGCCATTTGTGAGCCACTTCATAAATGGTGTAACTGGCTTTGCATTGTACCATTCTATGTATCCGAGGCAGGCCATGTTTTCGTTTGGATTGTCTTTGTGAAAATTGGCATGTAGCTCAAGAAAATTTGGTTCCACGTAAATGTCGTCTCCAATAAACACCGTAATCACCCCTAAAGCATTCTTTATTGCCTTGTTGCGGGCCACGCCTTGCCCACTGTTCTTTTGGCTGAGTACATGGAGATTTAAGCCTCCATCCTGCCAGTTTTTTAAGATTTGCTCTGTGTCGTCTGTGCTTCCATCGTCGACTACAATCACTTCAAACGACTCTCTTGCTATGCTTTGGTTTGCAAGGCACTTAAGGCATATGTCGAGCTTTTGAGCCCGATTATATGTTGGGATGATTACGGATATAAATGGTGCATTCACTCATTTACTTTAGCTTGAAGGCTGTTCTTCTGCAAATTCCTTGTGGAATTCAAGTAGGCGCACATCTGTTCCTACAACTTCCGTTACATAGTGCCTTAGATTGTCTTTGCCTTCGTAAGAACGATTTACAAGACGGCCTTCTATATATACCGGTGAGCCTTTTTTTAGATATTTTGCGCAGATTTCAGCCAAGCGTTCCCACGCGACAATCCTGTGGAAGTCTGTGGTCTTTTGTAAAACGCCCTCGTTATCGAACCATTCGTTGTTCGTTGCGAGTGCAAAAGTTAAAACGGACTTTTGGGTCGTGGCCGTTTTTTTGAGTTCCGGATCCGCGGTTACGTTACCAAGTAAAGTAACACGATTTAGGCTTTTCATAGAAATGGGGTAAAATGACTGCCTAGTTATAACAAGACGACCTTGCGAAAATCCTGAATTTTATCTTAAATTATTCTTACAAATTTCATTCTTATGTTTACAGGTATTGTTCAAAACTTGGGTGTACTCAAAGCTAAGAAAATTGGTAAAGATGGTGCTACCTTTGAGATTTTTTCTTCTCTTAAATCCACTTATTTTAAAAAGGGTGCCAGTATTTTGGTGGATGGGGTTTGTTTGACAGTTGAGGCTTATGACAAAAAAAAGTGCATATTTCGTGTATTTTTAGTACCTGAGACGTTAAAACGTAGCCGTTTTTTTGATGTGAAAGTTGGTGATAAATTTAACTTGGAGCCTCCCATTACTTTAAATACAGCGCTTTCCGGGCACATTGTTAGCGGGCATGTTGATGCAACTGGTGAAATTATCTCCACAAATCCATTTAGGATTTTAGTCCCCAAAAAATATCTTTGTTTTATGCCGGAAAAAGGTTCGGTCTCTATAAATGGAGTTAGCCTTACGATTGCAAAAACCTTGAAAAATGGCATTGAGATAGCCCTTATTCCGGAGACAAAAAAATCAACCAATTTAGGTTTTTTAAAAAAAGGTGCGATCGTAAATCTTGAAATTGATCTGATCGCTCGCTATTTACATGCTCTTTTACCCAAAAAATAATGAATTACGGCATTGTTGTTTCCGAATTTAATCCTGAAATTACCGAGCCTTTGCTTGCAGAATGTTTACGTGGATTTAAGGAACAAAATATTGAGGCAATTGTGATTCGAGTACCTGGTGCTTTTGAAATCCCGCTTGCCGTTAAGGTTTTTATTGAAGCAAAAAAACCACTTGCGGTTGTGGCGCTTGGAGCAGTAATAAAAGGAGAAACTGATCATTATGAACAAGTCTCGAACGCTTGTACTCAAGGCATTATGCGAGTTTCTCTGGATACGTCCACACCTGTTATATTCGAAGTTTTAATGGCGGATAGCGTTGAGAAAGCAATGGCAAGAGTTTCCAAAGGCTACAGTGCTTCGTTAGTTGCCACTCAAATGGCCAGACTTAAAGAAAGTTTCTCCTTATAAAGTGGCGCCATTTTTTAATCAAAGATCTGCACACAAAAAAGTTTAAACTAAAGAGTGCCAGTGGTGCGGCTCCGCTAGCAGTTACAAGTGTATCTGAAAATAATACTGAAGTTGTGTAGTTGTTTGTATATACGTTGTTTTCCGTTCCGTGTAGATAAAATTCGTAAGAGATTAGAGCCATTATTCCCAATATAATTAGGCTCCCCAGTAAACTTAAAAGCTTAATTTTTAGCGGTATTTGTTTTTTAAGTTGTTTTTTCATATTCTTAAATCTTTTCATTCTAACATGAAATCGTCCGCTTGTCATCCTGCAAATTTTCCAAAATGCGTGGCTTTGCTTACAATTAGTCGGACTTTTACTTTTTGAACTGTAATTTATATGCAAGTTCGCACATTCCCTCAGACCGATTTAAAAGGTAAGACTGTTCTTTTGAGAACGGATTTTAATGTTCCAATAACAGATGGAAAGGTGTCTGATAACACTCGTATTCGTGAGAGTTTGCCTACAATCAAAAAGCTAATTGAGCTTGGGGCAAGGGTTGCGATTGTGAGCCATTTAGGTAGGCCAAAAGGTAAAGTCGACATGGCTTTTACTTTAGAACCGGTTGCTGAGGAACTTGCCAATTTACTTGGTCAGGTTGTGGTTTTTGTACCGGAGTCTGTTGGTGAAATTGTTAAATCTGCCGTGCAGAATCTGAAGGATGGCGAAGTTGCTTTGCTTGAAAATGTTAGGTTCCATGCGGAAGAGGAGGCTAATGATCCAAGTTTTGCAAAAGCGCTTGCCGATGGTTTTGATATGTACATAAGTGATGCTTTCGGCACGGTTCACAGGGCTCATGCTAGTACTTGTGGCGTTGCTTCTTTCCTCCCCTCTTATGCAGGATTTTTGCTGGAAAAAGAGATAAGAGTTTTGTCGTCAATCATAGAAAATCCGCTTCATCCTGTTTGTTTAATTGTTGGCGGAGCAAAAGTGGATACAAAAATTGGAATTTTGGAAAAGTTTTTAAATATTGCAGATACTTTTTTGATTGGGGGTGCGCTTGCAAATACATTTTTGGTGGCGCAAGGATTTAATGTTGGAGCTTCTATGTACGAGGTTGATAAAGTGCAGGTTGCAAAGGATTTTTTGGCAAAAGCTCAGGGTAAAACTGTTATATTGCCAATAGATGTTGTTATTGCAAAAGAGGTTTTAGCCGGTGCTGAAGTCGCTACCGTTGGTGCGGATAGTGTCCCCGTGGATATGAAGATTTTGGATGTTGGTGCAAACACGGTTGCTAAATTTGAGGAAGAAATCGCTAAAGCAAAAACAATAATTTGGAACGGGCCGATTGGTTTATTTGAGATAGCTGAATTTGGGAATGGAACTCGGCTTGTGGCGGAGGCTGTTTCTAAAAATACCGGTACAACAGTGCTTGGTGGTGGTGACACAATAGATGCTGTAAATCACTTTGGGATTGATCCAGATAAGTTTACACATGTCTCCACCGGTGGTGGCGCAATGTTGGAATTTTTGGAAGGTAAAGAGCTTCCCGGAGTAAAAGTTCTATCTATTTAAATCCGTTTATAATATGCGAAAATACTTTTTATTTATTTTAGTTTCGTTGATGCTTTTGAATGGCTGTGTTGCTGAACAAAATGAGATGCAAATCGGGCTTAATTTTATCAGATTTTATTTTGGTATTAACGATAAAAGTGAAGAGCTTAATACCACTACTCCATTTACACAGCCTGAAGCCATTTTTGCAGATTTTGAAGCTCTTGGGGTTCAAGGTTATAGGCAGGCGGTTAAAACCGATTTACTTTGGAATGGAGTTGAGCCTACAAATGACAATTGGAATTTTGAAGGGCCGGATTCTGTGCTTATGAATTCCGTGGGCGAGCCAATTGTGACTTTATTCGCCTTACAATATGCATCTCCAAACGGGCCATGGGAAACTGCGAATGATACGTTTGATAAAGTTATGGATGAGGATTCAATTGATTACGTTACAACGGTAGTTAAAAGGTATGCGCCTTACGTTAAATATTGGGAAATTGGAAATGAGATGGATCACTGGAGAGCGTCTTTCGACTCAGGTGGGCGTGATCTAATAAATGGTGCAGATGAAGAGAAACTGCCCCCAAATGCAAGTGAGTTTACTCCGGAAGAACAAGGCGTGTTTTTAGCTCAGGTATCTGAATTAATACGCGAGAATGACCCTGATGCTGTTATACTTATGCCTGGAATTGCTGGGCTTGATGATTATACAGTTGATACTTGGCTTGGTGGTGTCGTAAAAGGCGGTGGAACAGATTGGTTTGATGTTGTGAATTATCATTATTATGGTAGTTGGGAAAAGTTTTCTTTGTTACGTAAGAGTTTTACAAGAAAGCTCGCTGAATACGGGATTTCAGATAAACCTGTTTGGGAAACAGAAACCGGCTCAAGCTCAAATCCTGACTTAGTAAGAAGGACTAACTATCCTAATAGCCAAGAATCGCAAGCTTCTGATGTTTTTAGGCGTTTAATTCAATCTTATGCTTATGGGGATTCTTATGTTAGTTGGCATACATATATCAGTTCTAGTGAGGAATTTGGGGACTGGTCTGCTTATGGTTTAGTAAGCGATAAAGGAGAAAGAAAACTTAGCTACTATGCTTTTAAGTTGCTTGTAGATGAGCTTATTCCATTTGATTCAGTTGAAATGGTTTCTACTTTTAGTGCAATGGATGGAGGAGTATTTGAAATCACTACTAAAACAGGTGAACTAAAATATGTAGCTTGGGGCAATTCGGATTACACCTTACCCGCCAATATCACTCAAATGACTTCGGTTGTTCCAAATGACAAAGGCGAATTTGTTTGGGAAAGCGTTTCTGCTGGAGAAACCATTACGTTAACTGAAGTGCCTGTGATTATAAAGTAGAACCAAAGTGGGTAACTATTTTTGCCGATCCAAATATCTTTCAAGCAAAATTTGAGCGGAACGGGAATCTTCGAGTGGGTTCTCTTTTGCAAAAGTGCTGGTGAGGCGTTCATCTACAAATAAGATTGGGAGGTTTAACTTTAGGGCGGTCACACCGTCTTTTGTGATGCGGGTTTGCTCGGTTTCTTCGCCGTCCAGTTTTAAAGGTAGGCCGATTACTATCCCAACAATTCCTTCATCTGCTATTAGTTTTGTGAGCTCGGTTTTAAGTTCATCTAAATTAGAGTGGCGGATTTCTTGCCTCAAAAAAGCCACGCGTTGGAGGGCATCTGTAATAGCGACTCCTGTTTTGCGAGTTCCAAAATCAAGCGCCAAAATTTTTCCTTCTTTAGGCAGGTATGACATTAATTTTGACTGTTGCTTTTATATCTTTAAAAAGATCGATTTCAATTTGGCTGGTGCCTGTAGTTTTTATCGTATCTTTTAATTTGATTTGTTTCTCCGGCACATCCACTTTGAGTTCATCCAAAATCGCTTGGCGAATATCTTTTTCACGCAAGGAGGCGTAAAGCTTGCCGGATTCACTGGCCTTTTCTTTTACGTTTATAGTCTTTCCATCTATACGAGATTTAATTGCAATGGCGCTTTCCTTTATGTTGCCCAATTTTTCTACAGCCTTGGTTTGCTGATTTTTCATATGTTCAACTTGGGAATCTGTAGCCTTAATAGCAAGGTGGCGTGGCACCAAAAAGTTTTGGAAGTAACCGTCTGATACATTGATGACCTCCCCTTTTTGTCCGACTCCTTTTAGGTGTGTAAGTAGAATGGCTTTCATATGATATGGGTGTGGCGTTGCCACGTTATGGTCTAGCCTTCGCGCTTTGCGCTTCGGCTTGTTGTTAGTTGATTTTCCACTCAGCTATATTGCTAAAACGGTCGCGCGGAAGCAATAGCTTTTGAAAGGAAATTCCGGTTGCGCGCTTATCTACCGCGTAGTAATAACTTGGGGTATAAAGGAAAATCGCAGGCACATCCGTAGCGATTATTTCCGCCAAATCGTTCAAAAGTTCGTCACGTTCACTTTGGTCAAAAGTTGTACGAATTTGTTCGATTGCGATGTCTGCAACAGGATTTTGGTAGTTAGAAAGATTGTATCCTGTTTCTGTTGCTTGGCTGGAATGGAAAAAAGAAAATGTGTCTAAATTGTAGCCAAGGCTTTGGCCGTAAAGGAGCATGTCGTAATCACGGCTTGCAATAATATCGTTTAATTCCTCCTTTGAATAAGCCTCTATTGTAAGTTCCACACCAATGCCTTTAAGCTGGCTTTGTATCATTTCTGCAGTGAGCCGGGTCACATTTTCTTGCAATGGATTTGTGTCAGCAAAATCGCGTCTAACAAGGCGAATGGAAAGGGTTTCCCCATCTTCGTTTGTGCGATAAGTGTCGCCTTCCTTTAGGCCCCAACCACCGTCATGCAAGGCCCCTGCGGCCTCATTTGCGTTAAATGTGTGTATCCATTCTTTTTGGTCAAGCTCGAGCAAGGGAGTATCGATTGCCACTTTAAATCCGATTGCAGAAAGTATCTCTTCTTTATCGATTGCTTTTGAAATACCAAGACGTGTCTTATTTTTGTTTAAAAATGGCGAATCGGTGTTAAAAAAGAGTGCCGTATATTGAGGTAATTCATATTGATAAGTCACTAAATCGCTTGTGTCTATTGTGCTTAGTACGTCTTGATGCAATTGAGAGGCCCCGTGCCAAGTGGAACGGTTTTCCAATAAAGATTCCAGTCCCGGATATGCTATAAAGCGAATTTTTTCCACCCCGGGTTTGTCCCCGTAATAAGAGGGATTCAATGATAGATTTACCGTTGTGATTCCTTCATCATCCACTTCATAAGGGCCATCGACTTTATATGGGCCCGTGCCGATTGGGTTTTGGTTAAAAGGGTGGGTGTCCAGATCTGCTACAGCTGTGTCTCCAAGGATGTGCTTTGGTAGAATGCCTACCGTTAAGGCCGTAAAGAAAAAAGAGTTTGGCGAGTTTAGTGTAAAGGTAATGGTGCGAGTGTTTTGTTCTTCAATTGTTACTCCCGCAAAATTTGCTTTGAGGAGTGCATTTTTAAAATCCTCCGACTGAATGACTTCTGCAAATGTGTAATAAATATCATCTGCCGTTAATTCAACGCCGTCTTGCCAGTAGATATTGTTTTTTAGTGTAAAAGTGTAAGTGAGGTGATCTTCACTTAAGGTGTGAGTAGCCAGGTCTTCGTCAAAAGTACCGGTTACAGCATTGTATTTTACAAGTCCGGAGAAGATAAGGCTGGAAACGTCTGCATCCGCGTTACTGAATTCAGTAAAAACAGGATTTAAGTGGATTATTTGGCCGACGAGACCTTCGCTGTAGACTTCAATTCGTCCGTTCCCGAATGAGAACAGGCCGGTTAGAATTATCCAAATCAAACTTCCAAAAAATATTGGTGATACACCAAGCAAGAACCACTTTTCCTTTCTGCTAAAGGATTTGAGTGTACGAATGATCAGTTCCATTTATAGGAAGTTAATCGCAAGTGAAAGACCCAAGAAAAGAGCAACCATCACAATTGTGGTGCGGGCTAAAGCCTTTTCTGCACCTCTTTTAACGGTTTGGTAGTTTGCGCCGGTTCCGCCTATGGCTTCCCCAAGACCACTACCCTTTTCTTGTATCAAGATTATAAGTGTAACCAGTATGCCGATTACAATTTGTGCGATGAGTAAACCTGTATGCATATTATTCGTCTTTTAAGAACCAATGAATAAACCAATTTGCGATGCCAAAGATAACCGCTGCGAGCACATAGGTCAAGATGTCTGCAACGTTGAGTGCGGTTCCGGCTATGTCCATAACCTGTAAAAGGTAACTGCTCAAATAAATTAAAAATGCATTTATGGCGATTAAGAAAAGCCCACCTGTTATAAAAATGAATGGGAATGACAAAAGCTTAAGCACCGGCTTTAAGATGAAATTGAGAAAGCTTAAGATTGTTCCAACCATAATCGGCGCAAGGATTCCACCTTCAAATACAAAACCGCTGAGCAAACGGCTAGCTATAAAAAGTGCGATTGCATTTACTAGAATGGTGTAAATTATTTTCATTTAGCGTGTTTTTTAAGTGCTATTGTGACATTAAAACCATCGATTTCCGTGTCTTTTTTAAGATCCCACTCCAAATCTCCACTTTCACGGATTTCTTCCGCCAAAGTTTCTGCCTTTATTGTGTCTGCAAAGATTTGCAGAGCCTCTGATAGTTTACCCTCTGCTTTTGCTAGCACGATGATCCTATCGCTAACTTGATAGTTGGCTTCTTTGCGCATGTCTTGGATAAGTCTGATTAGTTCGCGCATTAAGCCTTCTTTATAAAGCTCATCTGTTACTTCTGTGTTTAAGGCGACAACTATTCCGTTTATGGATTCCACATCAAAGCCTTCCCGCCCACGGTAAGCTATTTCCACTTCCTCCGGTTCTAAAATGAAGCCTGCGACTTTTATGCGTCCGTCTTCCAAAGATTCAAATTTACCAGCTTTTGCCTCAACTATTATTGTTTGTACATCTTTACCATATTTTGGACCGAGAAGTTTTGAGTTTGGCATTGCAACAGTCTCCGCAATCTCTCCACTATCTTCCAGAAATTCGAGTTCTTTAACATTGAGTTCTTCTAAAATTACGTCTTTTTGTAGTAGTAGGATTTTTGAATCGATTGATTTTGGTAAACCAATTGTTGCCTTAGCAAGCGGTTGGCGTACGCGAAGTTTCTTTTTACCACGAATTGCATGGCCTAAATTTACAATAGTGCGAGCTAATGCTATCTCTTGATTCAAGGCCTCATCGATAAGGTCTTTATTTGCTTTTGGCCAGTTGGTTAAATGTACAGATTCCTCGCTTGTTAAATTACGATAAATTTCGTCTGAGATAAATGGCATGAAAGGTGCAAGCAATTTTGCGAGAGTTACCAGAACCGTGTGCAAAGTTTGGTACGCCTCGTTTTTATCACTGTCATTTTCGGACTTCCAGAAACGTCTGCGTGAACGGCGAATGTACCAGTTAGATAAATCATCCACAAAATCTAAGATTGGACGGGTTGCTTTTGTGAGATTGTAGTCTTCCATACTTTCCGTAACCTCTTCTATCAAATGGTTTAATCGTGAGAGCATCCATTGATCCAATTTATGGCTGGGAGTGGCAGGATTTTCGCTTGGCGAAAATCCGTCAATGTTTGCGTATGTTACAAAAAAGCTATATGTGTTCCAAAGAGTTAATGTGAATTTTTTAAGCAAATCATCAACGTGCTGTTCAGAAAAGCGTACATCCTCCGCGAGCGGAGCTGTTGAGGCGTAAAGAAACATGCGAGTTGTGTCCACGCCCTTCTCTTCAAAAAGCAGGCTTGGATCTGGATAATTCTTTTTGCGTTTGCTAAGTTTTTCGCCATCTGCTGCAAGCAAAATTCCGTTAACGATCACATTTTTGAATGCAGGCTCATCGAACAAAATCGTTGCAAGAACGTGAAGTGTGTAAAACCATCCGCGGGTTTGGTCGAGGCCTTCTGCAATAAAGTGCGCTGGAAAGTTTTTTTCGAATTCCTCTTTGTTTTCAAAAGGATAATGTAGTTGTGCGTAAGGCATTGCTCCAGATTCAAACCAGCAATCCAAAACCTCCGGAATTCTTTGCATTTTGCCACTACATTTCTTGCAAGGCCAGGTTATTTCGTCGATGTATGGTTTGTGCAAATCGAGCTCACCGTCACGCATTGGCAGGTGGCCTGCTAAATCTTTTAATTCTTCAACTGAGCCGATACAATGCTGTTCATTGCAAGAAGTGCATTCCCAAACCGGGATTGGGCATCCCCAAAAACGATTGCGAGAGATATTCCAATCACGCACAGATTCGAGCCATTTGCCAAAACGTCCTTCTTTTATGTGAGGAGGTTGCCAGTGGATTTTTTTATTATTTTCAATCAGGCGATCTTTAATGTCAGTCACACGAATAAACCAAGCTTTTGTTGCGTAATTGAGTAGTGGCGTATCGCATCTCCAGCAATGAGGGTAGCTGTGGCGGAAATTTTCTTTTTTAAATAGCAGGCCTTTTTGGTGCAAAAATTCGGCTACGTTACCGTCCTGCCCTTTAACAAATTTACCTGCAAAGTCAGTAACTTCCGGATTAAAGTTGCCTGCCATATCCACGTGTTGGATGATTGGCATTTTGTGTTCAAGTACGGCAAGCAAATCATCTTCTCCGTAACCTCCTGCAACATGCACAATTCCTGTTCCATCTTCCACAGTAACGAAATCTGCAGAAATAACGTGCCAAGCTTTTTCGATTCCTTCCAAGTCTGAATTTGCATAATAATCAAAAAGAGGTTCGTAAGCCTCGCCAACTAGCGCAGAGCCTTTTACTGTCTCTTCAATTGTAACGCCATCCAGACCCATAACCTTTTCAAGCAATGCTTCAGCTAGAATGTAAGTTACGCCATCTTTTGAAGCCTTTACGTAATTTATGTTTGGGTTTACTGCAAGCGCTGTGTTGCCAGGTAGCGTCCATGGAGTAGTTGTCCAGGCCAAAAAGTACAAGTTCGGGTCTTTTTTTGAGCGGAATTTTGCTGTAACAGAAAGGTCTGTGACGTCTTTATAACCAAGTGAAACTTCAAAATTAGAAAGCGGAGTTACGCAACGTGGGCAGATGTGCATTGCCTTGAATCCTTGGTAAACCATTTTCTTTTTCCAAATTTGATCAAAGACCCACCAGATTGATTCCATATAAGTTGCATCGAGTGTTGCATATGAATCATTAACATCAACCCACCTACCTATGCGCGTTAAAAGTTCTTTCCATTGAGTGGTGTACCTAAAAACGCTTTCACGGCATTTTGTGTTAAAAGCTTCAACGCCCATATCCACGATGTCTTTGCGTCCGTTTAGGCCGAGTTCTTTTTCTATTTCGTACTCAACCGGCAAGCCGTGGCAATCCCATCCGTTGGTGCGTGGCACGTAGAATCCGCGCATTGTTGCATAGCGAGTTACGGCATCCTTAAGCGCGTTTGCCATTATGTGTCCGTAATGTGGAAGCCCGTTTGCAAATGGAGGCCCATCAAAAAACACGAATTTTGCTTTGCCTTTTCTTTGCTCTACCGATCGAGTAAAAATATCTTTGCGTTTCCAATATTCAAGATGTTTATGCTCCATCTCGGGCAGATGCGTTTTTGGATCTATTGGTCTAAACATAAGCTTTATGATTGTGTGAAAAATCGACTTATGAATACTACTCAATTAGGAGTGCGTGAGGCAAGAGGAGATTGGGGAGTATATTGCTTCATACCTCCGTTACAAAAACTCCTTTATCTAGATTTTTTGTAACATTGTCCCATGTGAAAATTTGGCCATTCATAAGGATGTAAACTCCGTGCTTTAGAAGTTGGACAGCACTAAAAGCTGATCCCAAATTGAACAATGCATCTGAATTGTCTTGATTTGCAGGCACCATTGCTCCTAAAAGTACGATTGTTTTTGGCGGATTTTTTTACCGACTGAATAGTGAGTTTGGTTGGCTTTAGCTTCGCCCTGTATGTTCTCGCGTTTTAATTTTGCTTGAGTTTGTGTGGCACGGAAAAGGTTGGCAGCAAGCTCTTCGCTACACATGTGGTCAAGGATTGAGGCGTCTTTTTTGAGTTTCTTTTTGGTCTTAATGTCTTTTTGTCTCATGCCTGCGTACAATCCCATATAGCCATAATCTTGAAAATTGGCGTAGTTGATTACACCTGATTCTTTTGCCACTTTGGCAAGATTTTTATTTTGTTCTTTCATCTCGCCTCTAAGCATTACACGTTTACTATCCTCCATGAGCAGTTCATGGATTTCTTGTTTTCTGGTTTGAAGTGCAAAATATGTTTGTGCGAGTGCTATCTCTTCTTTTCTTGGGTCGCCGTTTTGAGCGATTAAGTAACAGGCGTAACGAGAAAGAGAGTAATCCTCAATCATTTGCCCTTGAGTTTCTCCATATTGGTTGTGAGATTTTTGGGGTTCGCTCACGTGAGCGAAGTGCGACTCAACTACCTGCGTGCTATTTTGGCAAGCTTTTTTTGCTCTTTCAATTGCGGGAGTAAATTTCCCGTATTCTGTGTAGCCAAGTATTTTGTAAAGATCTCTCGCACTCCAATATTCAGAGCCGTATTCGTTGATCTTTTTAATCTGTTCAAATATGTTTTCCATAGGCTGAATTTGTTCGTTAAAGTTGTTTGATTTTAACAAGGTATGTAGTTAATCACCAGCACTTACTGTTGTCAGTGGCTGATGACAAAGAGTTCCGGTTTAGAGTCCCAATATTATCTTTGCTTCGTCCGCATCTAATGCTCCAAGGCGAAAATCTACGATTGTTTTTAGGATAACATCTAGGCGAGCTCTTAGATTCCCTTCTTCCACTATTATAAAAGGAGCAAAGCTTGTCGTAACTTTGCGTTCGTAGACCAACTGGATTGCCGTTCGAAACAGTTCTCTCACTCCATCTATGTCCAGGCTATCCGCTAATTCATCTGCTGAAGCCGTGAAGTCTTCTACTGTTGACACGTATTAGGATTTTTAAAAAATGAATAGTATTTTACTCCTTAATCGTAATCTAGTAAAGAGTTCAACTTTTTCCTTTCCTCCACTGTCCAAGTTATGTTAGCCTGACGCCACTAAAACATTTAATTATTTTCAATATGAGACACGCGCTTGCCCATCCATATGCACATCTTCTTAAGTATGAAATTAGGGAAATAGTGGATTTTGTGGCAGAGGTTTCTGCGCTTGATCCGGTCCTAAAAATCGAGAATGAAAATATTGGAGATCCGATTGCAAAAGGTTGGCCGGTTCCTCCATTTATGAAAGAAATTTTAAAAGCGGAAATCGATAAACCTGGTGATAAATGTTTTGGCTACACTCACTCACGCGGGAATATTGATACTCGCAAATGGATTGTGAGTTATGCTAAGCGTTTTTGCCCAACTGTAGAGCTTGATTACGAAGACATTCTTGTAACAAATGGACTTGGCGCTGGGATTTCAATCTTATACCAAATGATTGGAGACGGTGCTCGTATTATTGAGCCAAGCCCTTCCTACCCTACGCATGGGTCTATGGAATCTTTTTGTAGCAGGCAGGCTCCACTAACTTACAAACTTGATCCTACAAAAAATTGGGAGCCGGATTTAGATGATTTGCGCGCTCAGCTTGATGCTCATCCAGAGATTGCCGGCCTGCTTATGATAAATCCAAACAATCCAACCGGGGCTGTTTACAGCAAGGAAACTGTTGAAAATTTGGTAAAAATTGCGGAGGAATATAAACTAATGATTATTTCTGACGAGATTTATTTTAGGATGATTTATAATGGTTATGAGTTTGCGCAAATAAGTGAAATCGCAAAAAATCGTGTACCGCTTATTGTAATGCGTGGACTTTCTAAAGACGTGCCTTGGCCTGGAGGTAGATGTGGATGGCTTGAATTCCATAACACGCACTTAGATAGCGATTATAAAGCACTTTGTGATGCTGTTAGAAAACGTGTACTTCTTGAAGTTTGTGCCGGCGCTTTGCCACAGGCTGTTTTGCCTGCGATTTATGACCATGGCGAATTTGAAGGATGGCTTAATCAAAATAACGAACTACTCGCGCACAACAGCCAGGTAATTACAGAAAAGCTAAATGCGATACCGGGGCTTAAAGTTAACAGAACAAACGGAGCTTTTTACATGATGCCGATTTTTGAAGAAGGTATGCTTAAGCCAACGCAAACTTTGCCGATTGCAAATGAAGCGGTTCGCAAATTAGTTGAGCAAAAAGTTAGTGATCCTGCAATGGCGCTTGATAAAAGATTTGTTTACTACCTCATTGCGTCTACCGGGATTTGCGTTGTACCTGCTACCGGTTTCTTTAGTCCATACTATGGATTCCGCGTTACAACTTTAACTCGCGATCCTGCTAAACTTGAAATGGTTTACGAAACGCTAGCAAAAGCAATTGCACAGTATTTGGCGAGTTAGATTTGGATAATTTTATCCCAAGCTCTTTCTCATTTCACCTGCTTCTATTAGGTCTTTTGTGAAATCCATATTTAGGGCTTCTTTGTAAACTATGTTTGACGTTAAATTGCGATGCAAAAAGTGGTTATCTTTTTGTGGGCCGAGCTCTATTCCCAAAATTTCTTCGCAAAGGCGGATGTCTTCCTTTAGTTCTTTTGCCCAGTCTTCGGTTTTAGCAAAATGTTCCAGATTCTCTTTGTTCAAAAATTTGCCAGCGTGTTTAAGTTCCCATTCCAAAGTGAAAAAATGTTCTTTTAAAAGGTCTAGTAATCCACTCTCTTTTGCTTCTTTTAAAGCCCGGCCGGTGCCAATAAATTCCGGTGGGATACCAAGAGAATAGCATGCGCCGGTAAATTGAATTGCCCGTGGAAGTTTTAATTCGCCAACTTCGCGATTATAACCAAAAAGCCCTATATGTTGAACGCGCTCACGGCGGGCTGGAACAAATTTTGCCATTTGATTAATGCGAGGCGCAAACTTACTAAGAGTGCCTGTGTAGTATTTTTTAAAGATTTCGATTAGCTCTTTTAGTTTTGCAAAAGTTGCATCATCAAAATTTGGGGCCGGTTTTTTGATATTTTCTTTGATGAATCTAAGCGCGTTTTTTACCTCTTCAATTGGGTAATCGTAGCGGAATGCAGATTGAATTGTTACTGTGCTTATTCCTGCATATTGTGGCAAAACTCTTTCTATGTTTTCGGGATTTATGCCTCCACGGAATGGTAGTGAACCGCTACCTATTATTGGATACATTGGCACTCCATACTGCTCTGAGGTGCGGTTGATTTCTCTCAAGGCTAGTCTTGAGGCAAGAACTGCCGGCACAAAACCCGCATTAAGGGCTGGGTCTGAACGAGCAATAAAAACTCGCATGTGGTTTGGCAAAAATCCGTAATGGGTTTTGTGCGCATCCATAAAATCAGCAATTATTTTTGCGCAACCGGCTAAGTCTTCCACGCTTTCAAAAAGTGGAATCATGTGAACGTAGCCTTGCCCGAAAACTTGGCATTCTTTACTTTCTTCACAAAAAATCTGCTCATTAAAGCGTGCTGTTTTTTGAAAAGTGGTAGCTATATGCATAAGTTGATCTGCACTCTTTGTCATTGGCAAAATAAATTCAAAAACCGGTGGTGTGTGGAGTCCGAGTGATTTCATAAATTCACCTGCAGAAAGTACGCTCATGTAAGCGCGGGCAAGTTTAAAAGTCTTTTCTTCCCAAACATTTGGAATTCTTAGCGTTACAAAATTATCCTTACCAAGTTGTTTTTGCTTAAATGGTTCGTAAAAATTCGTGAGTAATCGTTCAATCATTCCCTCATCCGCAAATTTACCTTCCCAATCCCACATATATTCATCGCAACCCAAAGTGAAAATGCTTTGGTAGATTTCTTCAACTTCCCTATTTGTTGTTATAAAAGGCTGGTCCGCCCAAAAAGGCGTGCAGGCATTGTCCGGATGCTGTGTTGCCATTAAGACCGGGACTACTCGATTTGTTTGTGGGTTGAACATATTTTGCTACGCTACGGCTTAGTTATCAAATTCAGGATCAATAGTTAGGCGACTTTCTTCCGGCAACTCTTGGCCTTGGTACTTTGAGGATTTTTTAAGATTGTATGGAACCTCTGCCGGGCTGGTCATTTCTTCAAAAGCAAGTTGGCAAACGCGCATTCCCGGGTAAAGAGCAACCGGCACGCGATTTATATTTGTGATTTCGAGCGTGATTGTGCCTTCAAAACCTGCGTCTACAAAACCCGCGGTTGAATGAATTATTATTCCAAGCCTTCCGAGTGAGCTACGGCCTTCAACTCGGGCCACCATATTATCCGGTATTTTAACTTTTTCCATAGTTACACCAAGAACAAAATCGCCCGGATGAACTATAAAAGGCTCTGATGGATTTTTAATCTCGATGAGTTCGGTGAGCCCTTCAAAAGTTTTCATTTTAAGTGGGTCTAGAACTTGTACTGTGTTTTGCAAATAGACTTTAAAAAACTTTCCAAGTCTTAAATCCATGCTTGATGCATGTATATTTTTGGCATGGTCGTTTGCAGGCGAACTTATAACAATATTACCCGCTTCGATTTGCTTTTTAATGTCGCGGTCGGAGAGAATCATAAGTAATTCGATTGAGTTTTATAGTTTCGAAGCAAGGCCAATGTATGTTGCCGGACTTAATTTTAGCAGGCGGTCTTTTGCTTCTTTTGGGATATCCAATCCTTCCACAAAAGTTTTGATTTTCTCCGCATTCATTTCTGTCCCGCGAGTTAATTCTTTTAATTGCTCGTAGGCGTTTTGGACGCCATATCTACGCATAACAGTTTGGATTGGTTCCGCAAGAAGTGCCCAGTTTTTATCTAGGTCTTCGCTTAAACGAGCTTCGTTAATTTCTAATTTACCTAGACCTTTGATGAGGCTTTTTTCTGCTAGCAAAGTGTAGCCGAACGCCACGCCGATGTTGCGAACAACCGTGCTGTCTGTGAGGTCGCGTTGCATGCGTGAGATTGGAAGTTTTTCGCTAAAGTGATTTAGTAGAGCGTTAGCAAGTCCAAAATTCCCCTCTGCATTTTCAAAATCTATAGGGTTCACTTTGTGTGGCATCGTTGATGAACCAACCTCGCCTTTTACAACTTTTTGTTTAAAATAGCCGAGCGAAATATAAGTCCAAACATCCCTAGAAAAATCAATCAAAATTACGTTGATTCTGCGGATATTATCAAAAATTTCCGCCATATAATCATGTGGATCAATTTGGGTTGTATAGCGCTCCCAAGTTAAACCCAAGTCTTCCACGAAAGTTTTGGATGCTAGCGCCCAATCTACCTCCGGATATGCCACAATGTGGGCGTTAAAGTTACCTGTTGCCCCATTCATTTTGCCTAAAAATTCAGCCCTTTTGAGTGATTCGTATTGGCGGAAAAGCCTTGCACCAACATTTTTAAGCTCCTTGCCAACTGTGGTTGGAGAGGCAGGCTGGCCATGTGTGTGGGCGAGCATTGGAATCGCTCTGTAAGCTTCCGCTAGCCCTTTAATCGTGTCCAAAAGTTCTTCCAATTTTTTTAGTAATATTTCGTTTACACCCGCTTTAAGCATTTGCGCATATGCCAAATTGTTGATGTCCTCAGATGTGCATCCAAAATGTATAAAGGATTCGAGATCGGGGCGATCCAAAATTTTGAGTGCTTTTTGAAGGAAATATTCAACCGCTTTAACATCGTGATTTGTGGTTTTTTCGAGCTCCTTTACCTCTTCCGCAAATTCATCTTGGAAATCGGTATAAACTTTGCGTAATGCTTCCACTTCTTTCTCCGCAAGGCGAGCTGTACCCTCGAGTTTTAAACTATTGCAAAGGTAAATTAGCCATTCAATTTCAATTGCAATTCTACTTCTTATTAAGCCGGATTCGGAAAATACGGTAGCAAGTTCGCTCACTTTTTCCGAGTAGCGTCCATCGAGTGGAGAAAGAGCTTTTAACATGGCTATTAGTTTAATTGATAAATTTTTAGTGCGTTTTCTATACGTTCTAGCGGATTGCCATTCTCAGCCACAAAAGTTTGCCCGGTGATCATTTCGTAAGCTTGAATATATTTTTCTGCAGTCTCAACAATAACTTCTTCCGGGATTTCCGGTACTGGGCCTTCACCCAAATAGCCTTTGTTTGCTAGCCAAAGACGTAAAAATTCCTTGTTGATGTTATCCGGTTCTTCGCCTCGAGCTAGGCGTTCCTCATAAGTTGCTGTAATCCAAAAGCGTGAAGAGTCTGGAGTGTGAATTTCGTCGATCACCACTATTTCCCCTTCCGGCGTGCGCCCAAATTCATATTTTGTATCCACTAAAATTACTCCATTTTTGCCAGCTATTTCCACTCCGCGGTTATAAAGAGCGAGTGCATAGGTTGCAAGTTTGTCCCAATCTGCTTGAGATAAAATTCCTTCCCCAACTATTTCTGTTGGAGTTATATTTCTATCATGGTCACCGTGCCCCGCCTTTGTGGTTGGAGTGATTATTGGGGTCGCGAGTTTTTGATTCTTTTTTAGGCCTTCCGGTAAAGCATTTCCACCAAAGTCACGAACTCCACGCTCGTAATTATACCAAGCCGAGGTTGTGGTTGAACCTGTTATATAACCACGCACTACCATTTCTACGGGTATTGATTCACATTCTTTGCCGACTATTACATTTGGGTCCGGGTAAGACTCAATATAATTTGGGCAAATATCCTTTGTATTTTCGAACCAAAACTTTGTAAGCGCATTTAGAACCTGTCCTTTAAATGGGATGCAGGCAATTATTCTATCGAAGGCGGAAAGTCGATCTGTCGTGATTAGTATCCTGAGTCCTCCTTGAGTGTAATTATCACGCACTTTTCCCTCGTAGCGGGTTCCCAAATTCGTAAAATTTGTACCCTTTAGCACTAATGCTATTTGGGCTGCGATTTGCTCTTTTGTAAGCATACTGTGTGTTTTTAAAGTACCCACAGTTTAGAAGGCGCAGATTGGGATTGCAAGAAAATTGCTAATCAGCAAACTTATATTCTTCAATCAAGGTGTAAACGGCTCCGTCCGGGGTTTGAGTGGATTCGTAAAGGTGGCAAACGTTGGCTTTAATGGTTGGGATTTCCAGCTGAGACCATCTGATGGCTTTTGGTTTAACCGGGTCGTGGAGGCGGGCCAATGTTAAGTGAGGAATTGGGCTGTTATCGTCCTTTTTGAGTTTGAAATCAACTTCGTAGAGGTATTTAAAGAGTTCCTTGCTGAGTTCCTCAAATTGGAGGCTCTTTTTAAAGCGGAGCCAAATCATACGGGACTCTTCTTTTGGTGGAAAAAAAGTGATTCTTTCCAAATCTATGTTGAATCTTGGCACTTGGGAACAAACTCCGCGGATAAAATTTTGCATTTCCGGCAATAGTCGGTCTGAGACATCGCCTAAAAATAAAACCGTTAAATGGTAATGTTTTTTATCCACCCATTTTGCAGATTTAAAAATCGGCATATCTTTGTATTGCTCGGTGTAGGCTTCAATCTTTTCTACAATTTCTTTTTCGATTGGAATTGCGAGGAAGAGTCGTTTCATAGTTATTGTTTAGCACTTGCGTGCTTTTGGTAATAGGTTTGTAGTGATGCTTTGTCGATTATGTGCCCATCCATGGCTTTTAGCAATTCGTCTACTTTTGCGGTTTCGTTTAAGTTTAGCATTTGGTCTAGTGCGTAAAGCTTAAAATAGTATCTATGGCTTCCGCTTGGCGGGCATGGGCCTTTCCATCCGGCGCTCCCCCAGCTAGTAGTGCCTTCTATGGCATTCTTTGGAACTGAATCTTCATTAATTTGAGTTTGGCTTGGGTCAATATTCCAAGCCGTCCAATGGGTCCAAGTCCCTGAAGGGGCGTCCGGATCATCAACAATGAGCGCGAGACTTTTTGCCGTTTCAGGAACTTCTGCGAAATTTAATGGCGGATTTATGTCGTCACCTTGGCAGGTATATTTTGCCGGCAAAGTTTGACCTTCTTGGAAGGCCGTACTTGAGATATTCATGACACAATTCTAACTTTCTCTCGCGCAAATAACAAACATGTTTTATAGTGGGCGGGCCATCTAACTTTACGCTATGCTATCTGTTATCTTGGGTGCTCAATGGGGTGATGAAGGAAAAGGTAAACTCGTAGATATTTTAAGTAAGGATTTTGATATTGTGGCGCGTGCAACCGGAGGGGCAAATGCAGGGCATACAGTTTACATAAACGACAACGGTGAAACTAAAAAATTTATTTTTCATCTACTCCCGAGCGGGCTTCTTTACCCACACGTAAATTGTGTAATTGGGAATGGAGTTGTTTTGCATGTTCCGAGTATGTTTGAAGAGATTGAGACGATGCGGATGGCCGGCTACGAGGTTGAAAATCGTGTGAAAATTTCTGATAGAATCGCGCTTTTGTTTGATTATCATAAGATGGTAGATGGTGCTCAAGAGGATGCAAAAGGTTCTAAGCAAGTTGGTACAACTCGCAGAGGAATTGGGCCTTGTTATGCGGACAAAATCAATCGCAGAGGGCTCCGGCTTTGTGACCTTAAACATTGGGAGGATTTTGAAGTTAAGTACCGCGCTAATTTGGCGTGGCATCAAAAAGTATATGGTTTTGAATATGATGCTGAGGCTGAGCTCAATCAATTAAAATCTGTAAAAGATAGGATTTTGAATATGATGGTGGATGGATCTTTGTATCTTAATACTGCGCTCGCCAACGGTAAAAACGTTTTGGTTGAAGGTGCAAACGCAACGCTACTGGATATTGATCATGGAACTTACCCTTATGTAACTTCTTCCAGCCCAAGTATTGGAGGTGTGTTTACAGGCACAGGATTAAATCCACGTTATTTAAAAGATTCAATTGGGATAATTAAGGCTTATATGACTCGTGTTGGTAGCGGGCCTTTCCCAACCGAGCTTACGGATGCACTTGGCGATAAAATCCGCGAAAATGGTGGCGAATACGGTTCGACAACGGGTCGTCCAAGAAGATGTGGATGGTTTGATATTCCGCTTACTCGCTATTCAATAATGGTGAACGGGTTTACAGCATTAAATCTAACCAAGCTAGATGTGCTCGATGATCTCGATGAGATTAAAATCGCGGTTTCTTACTTGCTTGATGGGGTCACTTTGGATAGTATTCCGGCCTCGTTACTTGATTTGGAAAAAGTCGCAATAACTTACGAAACCTTGCCTGGTTGGAAAACATCATTAAAAGATGTTACTTCTTGGGATGCTTTGCCCGAGAATGCCAAAAAGTATGTGCTAAGGCTCGAAGAATTGCTTGGCTGTCCGCTAAAATATGTTGGCGTTGGGCAAAGAAGGGATCAGCTCGTGGTGCGCTAAATGCGAATGAAGTTGCTTGGGTTTGCGGTGAACTCTTGATTGAGCGCTGGGATTGCGGTTTTATAATAGAGTTCCAGGTCTTTGTTCATTTGTTTATCTAGGCGGGACTGGATTTTTGCGAGTAGAGAGATGAAAGTCTTTTGTTCTTGATTTTGGCTTAAGATTTCGTAACAAGCTCGTTCGGCGTCCGGCAGTTTTTCTTGATTAATTAGATCGAGGATTTTAAGTTCGGCATTTTTGTAATAGTCTTTTTTTTGTTCCTCCGACGCGACGTGGATTTTTTCTTCGGCTTTTTTGATGAGTTTTTGAAGTTTTTGGGAGTCCGGGAAAACAGTTAGGAGTTTTAGGTAAACTGAATAAAGGGTTTTGTAGTCTTGCTTGTCTTCTAGGGCTTTTAACAGATCTGATTGTAGTTTTGAATTGATGTAATTTTCCTGGGCCTCGTGCAAAAACGAGAGAAAGGTTTGGTCAGATGGATATGCGGATAGAGCTTTTTGTGAAGCAACTAAAAATGCGTCGAAGTCGCCAGACTTTTTTGCTGTGCGTATTTGCGTGAGAAGTTCTTCTTTGCTTGAGTTTTTGGTCTGATTTTGGTTTGTATTTTGAGGCATCTGGTGATTATACCTTAAAATCTTGCCGATTTAAAGGCCTGAGAACCAATTTAAATTCCCTGCCGGCTTGTGCTGTTTGGGAAATGTAGTGTAATTCACCGCGCGCGGTTTGCGCCTCAATAAATTGGAATTCTGTAAAGTCTTGACGTATAAAAATATGTTTTGGCGCAAACTCTCGAGAGTGAACCAATCAACAATTCCAATTCGTGTGAAGACCTGTTAAATTACTCTGTTCTTAAGGAGTTTCGTAATATTTCTTCAAATTGTCCTAGTGTCCTTGTGCCAGGAAGTACGGTGACTCCGTTTGGCACAACAATTCTATCCAACTCAGAAGTTTCTGTGTCTATATCTGTAGCCCTAAAAATACTACCACCATCATCTGCTTTTTCCCCACTGTCTTCTAATTCCCAACTTGTTTCTAAAATTACATGGTTGATGCCGGCTTCTAGCCCTGCCCTTACCACTATTAAACCGGCAACGAGCGAAATTGGAAAAGACAGACCGGCCATAAGTAGATCGATTTTGGCATGAGTCCCATTCTGTGATTCATTAATTATTTTTAATGCCTCCTTTACTGAATCCGTTTCTTCGACAAAGAATCCTGCTTCTTCTGCCTCTTCCTTTTTAGCATCATCGGCCCGATTATATTTTCTTACTAATAATGCTGTTTTGTGTTCTACCCCCCCCATATATATTAGAGTTAATGGTGGCTACTGTAAGCCAAAAGTAGCGTTTAGGCAAATTGAAATTGACTGACTCTTATGAGGGATGAGCAAAATCCTCCATCAAGAATTTGGCACAAAATGTTGTTTAGACCTTATTTGTCCTCACTTGCTTGGTTCGATGGTGTTGTGGAAATCTTTACTGGACTGATGCCACTATTTAAAAAAGTAATTGAGTTTACTTCGTGGGGGTCTTGATGATAACTAAATGCCACGCGTACGCACTCATGCGCTTCCATCCCTGGGACTTGAACTGAGAAGCTTCCTAAAAGACCAGGTGCTACTTCTAATGCGCTACTGGAGGCACTGGGCCCCTTGCCTTCTAAGCTAAGGTGAAGTATTTGGCTCTCCCTACTCTCCTCGAGGGCTTCTAGCTTTTCGACTGTGTCAGCATCAAATTGATTCACTCTTTGTGTGCCAAGTGCTGAATTAAGTGCCTCTGTACATAACTGAACGTACTTAGCTATTTCCGCCCAATCCATAGCTTTTGCTTCAAGGACAATAGGAGATTCCTTAATGCCTGGTATTGATAATTCGACTTTTGATCCATTTTTTACAAGTCTTAGCACTTCCCTTCGCACGCCTTCTATTTCATATCCAATAGTAAATTCACGTCCATCCTCACAATCTACTCTTACTCCTGTGGTGGGAGATTGTGACGCAAGCGTATCTTTTGAGATCTTAACCTTTCCAGCTTCTTTGGTAGAAACTAATTTACAGCTTGGTTCTAGGGTTAACGTAGTCTGATTGTTCATGTCTGGAATGTTAGTTGGGAAGTGGCTACTGTAAGCCAAAAATGGCTCTTGGGCAAATGGAAATGGACCTAGGCTAGCTCTTCCATGTGCTTCCTTAATTTTCCCAGTTTTTCTGTGGCAGATTTAAGTTTTGCCTGTTCTGCTTCTAAGATTTCTTTTGGAGCCTTGGCTAGGAAACCTTCGTTTGAAAGTTTTTGAGAAAGTGAAATCAAATAACGTTCCAAATCTATAATTTCTTTTTCGATTCTGGATTTTTCGGCGCCTAAATCGAGCATATCGGCAAGTGGCAAATAAATTTCCAAATCGCCAAGGAAAGTGCTGAGCGATTTATCAAGCTTCTTGCCTGTTTTCTCTATTTCAAGCGTACCCAAATTGGCAAGGCGTTTAACCACTTCCGCTTTGGATTTTATAAGGTCAAAATCTTCATGTGCATAAACAATTGCATGGATTTTTTTTGTTGCGTCAACGTTGGCTTCAGAGCGGAGTGAACGAATCGCCGTTATTAGCCCCATAACTCTGCTCATTTCATTGCTTTCGTTCGGAAAATCATAATCCTTATTTGGCTTTGGCCAAGAGGCGATCATGAGCATTTGGTCTTTTTCCCCCGTAGAAAGTTCCTGCCAAATTGCTTCCGTTACAAACGGCATAAATGGATGGAGTAGTTTAAGACTAATCTCAAGAACATGCTTTAAAACTGCAGGATTTTTGATTACTTTGCTCATTTCTACATACCAATCGCAGTATTCGCCCCAAAAGAAATCGTAAATTGTAAGGCCGGCTTCGGAAATTTGGTAAGATTCAAGCTCTATTGTAACTTTTGCTATTATTTCGTTGAGACGAGTAAGTATCCACTTGTCTGCGCGGGAAAGTGTTTTTGGATCAATTTGATTCGCTTTGCCGTTTACGTTGCCTTCGTTTACGCCGTTTTCCAAATTCATCATTACAAATCTGGCGCCATTCCAAATCTTATTCACAAAGTTGCGATAACCGGCAATTTTTTCTTCGTAAAGGCGCATGTCGTTTCCTGGTGTTCCGCCGATTAGCAGGCTTAAACGGACTGCATCCGTGCCGTACTTTTCTATCATGTCGAGCGGATCAATACAGGTTTCCGGATTCGATTTGCTCATTTTCTTACCGTTTATATCGCGGATTAAGCCGTGCAAATAAACGTCCTTAAACGGAATAGATTTTTCTTCGGAAAAGCCAGTTTTACGGAGGGCATAAGTAGTTTGCAAAATCATGCGGGCAATCCAAAAGAACAAAATATCATAACCGGTTTCGAGCACGCTACTTGGAGTAAAACGCATAAGATCTGGAGTTTTTTCCGGCCAACCAAGCGTAGAAAAAGTCCAAAGACCAGAAGAAAACCAGGTATCTAGCGTGTCGTCGTCTTGGCGTAAAGCCGTGCCTCCACATTTTGGACAAGATTTTGGTACATCTATACTTGCGATGGTTTCCCCACAATCACAATAATAGACCGGTACTCGGTGTCCCCACCAAATTTGGCGAGATATGCACCAATCACGCAGGTTATCTATCCAATGAAAGTAGGTCTTTTCAAAACGTTCAGGGACTATGCGGATCATTTTTGATCTAACAGTGTCCTGCAAAACTTCTTTTATACTTAGCTGACTTCCCTTCCAGTCGATTACTTTTTTATTTACGTCTACAAACCATTGCTTCATTATTTGAGGTTCAACTTTGCCTTTACCGCGGTAAGAAACGGAAACATTGTGAATGTAATTTTCATCTACGCTTACGAGTAGGCCTTTCTCTTTTAATTTTTCCACAACTTTTTTGCGAGCTTCCGCAATTGGCATGCCTGCAAACTCACCGGCTATGCCAAGTAAATTTCCGTTTAAATCTATTATTTGTACTTTTTCGAGCTTATTTCGCTCTGCAATTCCAAAATCCGTTGCATCATGCCAAGGAGTAATCGTCATAACTCCGGTTCCAAATTCCATATCTATACACTCATCTTTTAGGACTGTTGCCGTAACTTTCCCATTGATCCATTCGCATTCAAAAGTGTCGCCGTGATTATATTTTTTGTAACGCTTGTCGTCCGGATGCATTACCACATATTTATCGCCAAATTTGGTCTCCGGGCGCGCGGTTGAAATCTGAAAAGGCCCGTATTGAAAGGTGTAAAACGGAGCTTTTTCTTCCACGTATTCAAGTTCATCGTCTGCAACCGTGGTTTGCATGGCAGGATCCCAAGAAACTATGCGATCACCGCGGTAAATCAATCCATCGTCATACATCATTTTAAAAAGTGTATTCACAGCATGATTTAGCTCTTCGCTAAAGGTGTAACGTTCACGTGACCAATCCACGCTGGCGCCCATTTTACGGATTTGATTTTTTATGGTGCTCTGGCTTAGCGCAACAAATTTGCGAATTTCTTCAAGTAAGCCTTCCCTGCCAAGGGTTTCACGAGGATGAGCCATTCCTTCTTTTTGAAGTTTCTTTTCAACTACACTTTGAGTTGCAATCGCAGCGTGGTCCGTACCCGGAAGCCAGAGAGTCGCAAAGCCCTGCATGCGCTTGAAACGAATCAAAATATCCTCTATTGCAAGCATTGTGGCGTGGCCCAAATGCAAAGTACCGGTGGCATTTGGCGGAGGAAGCATAATTGAATAAGGCTCTTTTTTTGGATCTGGATCAGGGGCAAATTTGCCTGAATTTTCCCAGAGCTCGTAAAGACGCTGTTCGTGATCCTTTGCGTTGTATGTTTTAACTAGTTCTTGCATGGGTATAGATAATCATAATGAAGGATTAGTGACAAGAAAATGGTTGTTGCTAGGCGCTGATTGACCCGTCTACAGGTTAAGAGTATAATGGTGTGAGTTTTATGGGCAATCAACATACACAAAAACGCCAAGAACCAGATGAAAATTTGCAAGAATCTTCTCAAGTTTTGCCAGAAAGCAGAAATGATGATTCTTTTGGACTTGGCACGGAACTTATAGAAGGAAAAGTGAGCGAAATCGCCGGGAATGTTTCTGAAAAAAAGAGTGATTCCGGCAAAAAAGCTACTACTCAACAAAAAGACGATCGTAGCCCTAAAGTTATAGCGGAGGAAGACAGAACTTTGCTTAGGGAACGGCTACTTAAAAATGCGCCAAAAGAACCGGAGATGAGGAGACAGATAAAAGAAATTCTACTTAAAAAGAAGATTTTTTTAGAAAAAGATGTTAGTAAATATAGCAGAAAAGGTGAGTATCATCCGCTAAGCATTGCAATCGCCAATTTGCGCTCAGTGGTTCGCCAACTGGAAATAGTTGCGCAAGCTAGCTATGAGATTTTGCGAGAAATTTGGCTTAGAGTTGTACACAAATTTGCTTAGAGCTTAATCCGGCCAGCCCATCATGTGGATGTGTAAGTGAAAAATCACTTGTCCGCCTTTTTCCCCAACATTTATTTGCAGTCTGTAGCCTTGGCATTTATATTCTTTGGCTAAATTGCGGGCAACAAGTAATAAATGATTCATAAGATTTGAATCTTCCTCCGTAACGTCATCTAATGATTTGATGGGTTTCCTTGGGATCACCAAAAGATGTACCGGTGCTTTTGGGTAGAGGTCTTTTATTGCAAAACAGAGTTCATCTTCAAAGACGAATTCAGCCGGGAGCTCCCTATCCATTATCTTTTGGAAGAGAGTCTTTTCTGTTTGAGACATGGCGAGGAGGATTAAGAACTATTTCTTAGACACATCGAGCCCATAAACAGCACGTCCAACACGAACGAACTGAGGGTTCTTTTGAAGGTTCAAAGAAATTGTTCCTTTTTTAACACGTCTTTGTTTTAGTACACCTTTTATTATGTCTTGTTTGCTCATCGGGCTCTTACGTTTCAATAAAGATTCAATAATGTCCGTAACGGTTCCATCTTCATAGCCCCATTCTTTGAGTGCATATAAACCGCGACCAACAAGTACAAATTGTGAATAACGAATAAGTTCGTTGTGTACAGCCTGAACCGTAACATGTTTTACATCAAAATGATTTTCGGTGATTTTTTTTGCAATATCCACAAAGTGAAGAGGTTTTTCCTCGTGGCGAAGTACTATCAAGGCTTTGTCACGAATGCTTTTTGGATTTATATGCCTCCAAACTATAAGTCCGTAGCCATCTTCTGTTTTTTTGATTCTTTCATCTATATCCAAAGTGGCCAGCAAAAATGCTTCAGACAGGTTTGAACCTTGTAAAGATTTAGTCTTTGACATTGCCTTTGCTATCTCTTCTCCGGTAAGTACGTCCTTGTTGTTTTTAAGTGCTTCAATTGCAGTTTCAAGCACGTCTTGGATCAGGCTTGGCTCTATCACCATAAGATGCCAAGCCAATCTGTACATGTTGTTTTTCTCTATAGAATTTATTGCCGGGCAAATCGCCATGGAAAGTTTAACTATATTTGTATCCACATCCATGGTTTTTTCTATTAGCGCAAGAATTTTTCTGGCTAAATCGTCTTCAAGAAGGAGCCCTCCATTCTCTTTTAAAATCGCTTCTGCAACCTCGTGAATATAGCGAAGTTTGCTTGAGTTAACTGTTCTGCGGAGCTTCCCAAGTGCTATTTTTTCAATTTGTCTAACGCGTTCACGGGTTACGTTGAAGGTTCGTCCTATACTTTCTAGTGTTCTGCGTTCCTTGTTATCCAATGAGAAACGTTGTACAACAACTTGACGTTCTTTATCCGTTAATACCATAAAGATATCTTCAATTATCTCGGTCAAATTCAGTTTAAGGATAGGCATGTTCGTTTTAAGTAAGGTGCTCATAGTGAGTGAATTTGTTAAAACTTTCAGGTGTGCAATTAAGATATTGAAGCTTCCCCCAAGCGTCAATAGAAAATTTATCGTTCATTTAGTCAACTGTCATAGTTAGGAGTGCACTTTACGTCTTTTAACTAGTATTGTCAAGGCCTTGCCAAGTGGCTTAATGTTTGGTTACAATCCCTGTACGCTCGGGTGGCGAAATTGGTAGACGCGCTGGTCTTAGGAACCAGTACCGCAAGGTTTGAGAGTTCGAGTCTCTCCCCGAGCACCAGAAGCAAGTGTCGCTTATGCGATAAAATCCTCACCAATTCTATTATGACTCCTTCTAACAAGAAGAAAGATCCAGTTCGGATTGCTAATGTTGATTTTAACATAGGAAAGGAAGCTGATTTTAAAAAATACATCCTCTATCTTTCCAATCCCGTACAGATTATGTGGAGGAATTTTTTAGCCGGAACATTCCAAGGGCTTGGTTTTGTGCTCGGAACGGCAATCTTTCTTGCAATTATGAGTTTTGTTTTGCAACAAATCCTTGGTGAAATCCCATTTTTTTCCGATGTAGCGAGGGCTCTTCAATTTTGGATAGAAAATAATTTGCAATCGCCAAAATGAGTTTTGTACATCTCCACAATCACACCCACTACAGTATTTTAACGGGTCTAGCCAAGCCAAAGGAATATATTGAGATTGCAAAGGCACAGGGCTCACCTGCTGTGGCAATTACGGATAGTGGGGTTAGTTATGGGTTAATTGAGTTTTATAAATACGCAAAGGCCTCCGGCATCAAGCCTATTTTGGGTGTGGAAGTGTTTGTGGCGCCTCTTGGTCGGACGAATAAGACTCCGGAAAATCGCTATTCTTCGCTTGTTTTGTTGGCGCGTAATAACGAGGGCTATCATAATCTTTTAAAATTATGTTCGATTGCCGCGCTTGAAGGGTTCTATTACAAACCTCGAGTTGATGACGAAGTGCTTAAAAAGTACGCCAGTGGTTTGATTTGTTTGTCGGGGAGTTTAAGTGGCACAATTCCAAAAGCCATTTTGGAAAATGATTTGGCTCGTGCCCGAGAACTCATTTCTTTCTATCAGGAGGTTTTTGGTAAAGAATATTTCTTTTTAGAGCTACAGCACCATCCTGAGATTGCGAACTGGAGTATTGTGAATAGTAAGTTGCTTGAGCTTTCAAAAGAAACCGGCGCTTCTCTTGTGGTTACAAACGATTGTCATTATGCAAAGCCGGAAGATGCAGATGCCCATGACGTGCTGGTTTGCGTACAAACTCAGAAGACTGTTAAAGATGAACATAGATTTAAATATACCGGGAATTATTCCATGCGAAGTCCGGAAGATATGGAAGAGGCCTTTAGGTTTTGTCCCGAAGCCTGTGAAAATACGCTCAAAATCGCAGAAATGTGCAATGTGGATATTAAATTTGGTGAATATTTGATTCCTTATTTTGATACAGGGGAGAAATCACCCGAAGAATATTTAAAAGATTTGTGTCTTACCGGTTTTGAAGAAAGGTACGGCAAAGAGCCTTCGGAGGAAGCGCGCGCCAGGCTAGTTTTTGAATTAGAGACTATACACAAGATGGGTTTTGATAGTTATTTTTTGATTGTTCATGATTTTGTGAAATATGCAAAAGAGCATGGAATAGTTGTTGGGCCGGGGCGTGGGAGTGCGGCAGGGTCAATAATCGCTTACTGTCTTAAAATTACAGAATTGGATCCGCTTGTACACGGGCTACTTTTTGAGAGGTTTTTAAATCCGGAACGTATCTCTATGCCTGATATAGATATTGATTTTGCGGACAACAAGAGGGATGAGGTCTTGTCTTATGTTACTAAAAAATATGGAGAAGATCATGTGGCGCAAATAATCACTTTTGGGACTCTTGCTCCAAAGGCTGCCATCCGAGACGCCGGACGAGCACTGGGCTACCCATATGCGGACGTGGATAAGGTTGCGAAAACTGTGCCTGCATCAATTTTGGGGAAATATGCTCCCCTTTCTGAATCTTTAAAAGATGATCCTGAATTTTCCAAGCTCTATAAAGAGAGTCCCGAGGCAAAAGAAATTTTAGATACAGCAGTTAGGCTGGAGGGAACAATTCGCCAGGTTGGGACTCATGCCTGTGCCGTAATAATTTCACGCGATCCACTCACCGATCATACCGCGCTTCAGTATGCTGCCGGAGATACAGAGGGCGTTGTTACGCAGTATTCCATGAAGCCTTGTGAAGAACTTGGCTTGCTTAAAATGGATTTTTTGGGGCTTAAAAATCTTTCCATTTTGGAAACCACTTTAGGTATTTTGAAGCGCACTCATAGTGACATAAGTATAGATCTAAATCATCTCCCTCTGGATGATAAAAAAGCTTATGAACTTCTACAAAGAGGTGAAACAACCGGCGTATTCCAACTTGAGTCCGGGGGTATGAAGCGCTATTTAAAGGAATTAAAGCCTACGGAATTTGGAGACATTGTGGCAATGGTTTCACTTTATAGGCCCGGCCCTATGCAGTTTATTTCCACATATATTGATGGCAAGCACGGCAAGAAAAAAGTTGTATATCTGCATGACTGTCTTAAAGAGGTTTTAAAAGAAACTTATGGGATTGCCATTTATCAGGAACAAATTCTGGAAATAGCAAAACGTTTTGCAGGCTTTACCCTTGGAGAGGCGGATCTGCTAAGACGTGCAATTGGAAAGAAAATTGCCTCCGAGCTGGTGGCCCAGAGGGAGAAATTTATTAGCAGTGCGGTTAAGGAAGGGCAAAATGAAAAGCTTGCAAAAAAAATCTTTGATGAGGTTATAGAGCCTTTTGCCGGGTATGGATTTAATAAATCACATGCGGCTTGCTATGCCCTTATTGCCTACCAAACAGCTTATTTAAAGGCTCACTATCCTGCGGAATTTATGGCTGCTCTTCTCACTTCCGACGCGGATAATACCGACCGCATTGTGGTTGAGATTTCGGAATGTCGTGATATGAATATATCCGTTTTACCACCCAGCATAAATGAATCACGCTCACATTTTACGGTTGTGGATGATAAGACAATTCGCTTTGGACTTATGGCTGTAAAAGGTATTGGTGAAGGGCCCGTACGAGCCATTTTGGATGCCCGCAAAGATGGAGAATTTAAAAGTCTGGAAGATTTTGCCACGCGAACGAATGCAAAAATATTCAACAAGAAAACTATTGAGTGCCTGGCGTTTTCCGGAGCAATGGATTCACTTGGAGAAAGAGCTCAAATTGCAATGAACTACGATGAAATGGCTTTGTATGCAAAAAATCTTCAAGCTTCTTTGCGTGAAGGGCAAACTGATATTTTTGGCATGATGGCCGAGGGTAGCACCGGTGCCAGTGAATTAAAGCTTAAACCTGCTATTCCTGCAAAAGGAAGCCAAATGTTTAAATGGGAAAAGGAATATCTTGGGCTTTATATTAGTGGCCATCCACTACAAGGGCTTAAAACCTATATTCAGGGCAAAGGGAAGCTTATAGGGCATTTGAGCGAAAAAGATAATGATAAGAAAATAAAAGTTACCGGACTAATTGCACATTTAAGGAAAGTGCTTACGAAATCCGGTAAATATATGGTGCTTGGCGAGATTGAAGATACAACGGCACGTGTACCCTTTGTGCTTTTCCCCAAGGCCTATGATTCGTATGGGGCTTTGCTTGAAGAAGATAAGGTTTTTTCCATGGAAGGCAGGCTGGATAAGCGAGGCGGAGAATTCCAAATCATTACAGATAGTGTACGCATACTGTCGCTCGAAAATATGATTGAGTCTGCAAAAGAAAAGAATCTTTTTGATGCCAGTGAACATGTTATTGGAGTCCCATCTCTTAGAAAAGAAGAAGTTGAAGAGCTTGTGGCGGAAAATGTTGCAGAAGGCTTAGCTCCTGCAGAGAACCTTAGTGTTCCCGAGAATTTTGGCCCATATGTTATAAATCTGCCTCAAGATGCATCTGCGGATATTTTACAAAAACTCAAAGTGCTATTAGAAATGCATCCGGGTGAAACTTTGGTAGAAATCCATATCCCGACTATTAGCACTTTGAAACGAATAAAAGTGCCCTTCCCCGTAAATGTGGATGCAATTCTAAAAGAAGACCTTAAAAAGCTACTTGATGCTTAGCTCTATGCCATTTAGAATGGCCACGCTTTAAAAACAATTTTATGTATAGAACTCATACTTGCGGTGAACTTTCAAAAACTCATGAGGGGGAAACCGTTAATTTAAGCGGTTGGGTTCATAGGAGGAGAGATCATGGGGAATTGATTTTTGTGGATTTGCGCGATAGGTATGGTCTTACGCAAATTGTTTTTGATCCAAGAAATAATCCTGAAGGGCATAAAATGGCAGAAGATATTCGCCCGGAATATGTGATACAAATCGAAGGGACTGTTAGACTTCGCCCGGAAGGACAAATCAATAAAAATGTAGTAACAGGGGAAGTTGAGGTTCTGGTTAGTAAAATTGAGGTCTTAAATAAGGCGAAGACCCCGCCTTTTGAGATTGATCAAGAAAAAGAAGTCGGTGAAGAAATTCGTTTAAAATATAGATATTTGGATCTAAGGCGCGACAGAATGAAAAATAATATTTTGTTTAGACACAAATTTATCAAACGTCTTAGGGATTTAATGGATGAACGTGGTTTTGCGGAAATCGAAACCCCAATGCTAATGAAGGGCACGCCGGAAGGTTCAAGGGAATTTATTGTTCCCGCAAGGCTATATCCGGGAACTTTTTATGTTTTGCCACAGTCACCTCAACAGTTAAAACAACTGCTTATGGTCGCTGGCATGGATAAGTATTTTCAAATTGCTCGTTGTTTCCGTGATGAAGATTCCCGTGGGGACAGGCAACCTGAATTCACTCAAATGGACCTCGAAATGTCTTTTGTTACGGAAGAAGACATTATTTCTTTAAATGAGGATGTGCTTAGAATTTTGCTCACAGAGCTTGTGCCGGAAAGAAAACTTATGCATCAAAAATTCCCGCGCATTACTTGGCACGATGCCATGAATCTTTATGGAAGTGATAAGCCGGATATTCGTTTTGGAATGGAAATGGCGGACGTAACTGAGGCTGTAAAAGACTGTGGTTTCCAGGTATTTAAAGATGCCGTGTCCACCGGAGGCGTGGTTAAGGCTTTAGTTGTACCTGGCGCTACTGAATTTAGTCGCAAGGAAATGGATGATTTAACTGAGCTTGCTAAAGTTTATGGAGCAAAGGGACTTGCTTACGTGGTTTTGAATGCGGAAGGATTAAAATCGCCAATAGCCAAATTTTTTAAGGAAGGCGAACTTGAGAAAATCCTAAGTGATATTGGGGCAAAAACCGGCGACGGTGTGTTCTTTACTGCAGATAAATTCCTTACTGCCTGTACAGCCCTTGGAAATGTGAGGCTGGCTTGTGGAAACAGATTTAATTTGCGTGATCCAAACGTACTTGCGCTACTTTGGGTTGTGGACTTCCCTCTTTTCGAATACAGCCAAGAAGATCAAAAATTGGTTTCTGCTCATCATCCGTTTACGGCTCCAAAGGACGATATGATTGATTTGCTAGATAGCGCTCCTGAGAAAGTACTTTCCAAAACTTATGATATTGTTATGAACGGTAGCGAAGTCGGAGGTGGGTCTATAAGAATCCACTCGCCCGCTACCCAGGAAAAGATTTTTAAAGTACTTGGCATCACAGATGAAGAGATAGAAAAACGTTTTGGCCATATTCTTGAGGCATTTTCTTATGGAGCCCCTCCACATGGAGGTATTGCTTGGGGGCTCGACCGAATTATTATGTTACTTAGAAATGAGCCAAATATAAGGGAGGTAATTGCCTTTCCAAAAGATTCAAAGGCCAAGGATTGGATGACAGGTGCTCCATCATCACTTCCGGCTGAAACTTTAAAAGAAATGAATATTAAAAGTATAGTAAACTTGTGATAAAGTAAGGTCACGCTTCCACCCAATATGTATCTTCAAATAATCGTTTTAGCCCTTTTGGGGCTTTCCGCCGGCGTTGCCGGGACTCTGATCTTCCTTAGGTGGGAAGCAAATCGTCAGCGGTGCCTTTCTATGACTTTTTTGCGTATCCGCATCCCAAAAAAAGAATCAAAAGAAGACAAAGAGCAGGATTCCGATGCCCTTGGGACAAATAGAGATTTTAAGGATCAAATAGGAATAATGAGGCAATTTTTTGAGTCGCTTTCCGCACTGTATAATCCAACCTGGAGAAGGTTTCTGTATGGTCAAGATTTTATGTCTTGCGAGATTGTGATTCAAAATAATTTGATTGATTTTTATCTGGTTGTCCCACACCGATTAGTCTCACTTGTAGAAAAACAAATTACAGCTTTTTACTCCGATTGTTATATAGAAGAAGAACCGGATTACAATCTTTTTGATAAGAACTCTAAGGTTGCAAGTGCCTATTTAATTTTAAACAAGCCATATTACTTCCCTTTCCGCACTTATTCTCGGATGACTGCCGATCCACTCAACAATATAAGTAATGTACTTTCCAAATTAGAACCACATGAAAAGGCTACTATACAGATTATGATCCGCCCGAGAGCAAATGGTTGGCAAAGCAAAGGGCGCAAAGAAGCAAAAAAAGTGCTTGAAGGTAAAGAGCATGGGCTACTGCATAGTTTAAATGTCTTCGCTTGGTTTGGAGATTTGCTTAGCATTATGTTTCGTGGTGAAGCTTCAAAAGAATCACCGGAATCTGCCGGCAGGACCACTCCAATGGTGGATGAACAAGTTAAGGCTATTGAGGAGAAAAACACTCAAGTTGGGTTCCAATCCCTTGTTAGGCTTGTTGCTGTTTCCACAGCTCAAAGTAAGGCGGATGTGCTCTTACATGGGGTTAAAAGTGCTTTTGCTCAATACACGACCACGGATAATAATTCTTTTTTGTTTAGAAATCATTACATAGGCAATGTGGTGCATCACTTTTTAATGCGTGACCTTAGGAAACCGCTACGTTTTAGAAAGATGATTCTTTGCCCGGAAGAGCTTGCGAGTATTTTCCATTTGCCAAATATTCGTTACAACCGTACTCCAACAATAAATTGGCAGAATTATAAGATTGCGCCACCGCCATCCAATCTTCCAAAAGAGGGGTTACTCCTTGGTTACAACACGTATCGTGGAGTTAAAACTGAGGTGAGAATGAAAAATGACGATAGGTTCCGCCACTTTTATTTGATTGGACAAACCGGTACAGGTAAATCTTCCACCTTGCAGGTTATGATTAGGCAGGATCTCAAAAATGGGAAAGGTATTGCGGTAATTGACCCACACGGGCAACTAATTGAAGATGTATTGCCTTTTATTCCACGTGAGCGTGCTGATGATGTGATTTACTTTAATCCTGGCGATTTGGACCGGCCAATGGGGCTTAATCTCCTTGAGGCGGAAACTCCTGAGGAGCGCGACTTTGTAGCTCTGGATGCCATGAATATTATGATTAAGCTTTTTGATGAAGAGGTTTTCGGGCCACGTATTCAAGATTATTTCCGTAACGGTTGTTTAACTTTAATGGAATATAAAGACGGAGGATGTTTAACGGATATGGTTCGCTTATTTACGGATGATGATTTCCAGGCTGAACGCACAAAAGATCTTAAAAATCCAATTGTAAGATCATTCTGGGAACAGCAAATGGCTAAAACCGGTGCGCGTGAAAAGCAAGAAATGATTCCTTATTTTGCCGCTAAATTCGGGCAATTTGTTACCAACGGAATGATGCGTAATATAATCGGCCAAACTCACAGTGCTTTTGATTTTGCAAAGGTGATGAATGAAGGCAAAATCTTGCTTATGAACCTTTCCAAAGGTGATACCGGAGATATTAACAGCAAATTACTCGGTCTTATTATCGTGTCCAAGTTGCAGATTGCAGCGCTCAGACGCCAAAGGGTTAGCAAGGAGGCGCGTAAAGATTTCTTCCTTTACATAGATGAGTTCCAAAACTACGTTACAGATTCAATTGAGGTGATTTTGTCTGAAGCTCGTAAGTACCGTCTTGGGCTTGCCGTTGCCCATCAATATTTGGCACAGCTTGAACAAGATAGTAAAAAAGGCAAAGGCACCAATTTGAAGGATGCAATTTTTGGTAACGTTGGAACAATTATGGCGTACAAAATCGGTGCGCAAGATGCCGAATATATGGCAAAAGAAATGGCTCCCGTATTTAGCGATCAAGATTTGATAAATATAGATAAGTACAAGGCCGTGATGAAGCTTTCCATCGATACTCAGCCGTCAAAACCGTTCAGCATTACTCCCGTTGATCCTTCTACCGAAGAGGGTGATCACGAGGCCGCCGAAGCCTACAAACAACTCTCCCGCCTAAAGTATGGCCGAGACAAAGAATTTGTTGAACGAGAGATATTTAGGAGGCTTGGGACGATGATGTAAGTCTAGCCCAGAACTCAGCCATATCCCTAATAATGTTTTCAGAAATTTTTGGCATACCTTGATCTACAAGCCTTCTTCCGATAGCTCCGTAACGTTCTTTTAGATCAACTAATAGGTCCTCATTCACTGCTTCTGCTAAATCAGGTTGTCCCATATACAACTTACGAGCTACACCAATAACCTTGACGGCATCACCATTAACTATGGCAAATTCGAATAGGCGTCTGTTTGGTTGCTCAGGGTCTCCACCTTCACAATTCACCGACAAATACCTGTCGCTATCTATACCTAGTTGTGTGCGTGAAAACCTAGAGATTAAACCTCCAGTACTTCCTTCTTCTCTTAAGACTGCACGCCATTGCTCCTTGCCATCAACTAGCGTTGCTTCACTTCTCATATTATTCCACGTTGCTTTATCTGTTCGCCCCATACCGAGTCTGTGATAAGCAGTTCGTATCGCCTCCATTGCTCGTGTTATATCTGCACCTAAATGTACTACTTCTTCGCTATCACCTTTTCTAGCAAGATAAAGACCAGTTTCTTCGTCCTTAGAAAATACGAAATCACCGTCCGCACCTGGAACTGCAAAAGGTAAAGTTGGAAATGTTTCCTCTTCTCGCATGCCTGCAATTCTTTCCATGGTATTCTTTTTGAAGATATAAAAGAAATTGATTTAACACTATTCCTCACCTTTTGTCAACCGTAAGTGACCGCATGGGTGGGTAAGATCTGGTATAATTGGGAGAAGGCAAAAATCAAAAACAGATAAAAATAAATAAAAAATGAAAACAAAAATTATAAAAAATATTGTTGTTACAGGTTTCTCGGCGTTTTATATAGGGGTACAGATTGGGATGCCTTTGCTTTCCAATTTTGCAAATGCGGAAGGCATTCCGGAGGCACCAGCGGAAGAAAGTGCTTCTTATTACGTGCAAACCTTTATAACGACTGCTTACTATTCACCCTTACTTGGGCAAAATCACTATGTAACAGGTTCGTATGATGGTGATATCTACCTAAATGGTAATGGTACGAATGGAGCGGATGGAACTGAGGTTTACCCCGGAATGGTGGCAGCGCCAAAAACCTATGCTTTTGGAACAAAAATGTATATTCCTGGCATTGGTATGGTTGCAGTGCACGATAGAGGTGGTGCCATTAAAAGTGCGGGTGAGCGTGGAAACGCCTACGATAGGTTGGATATTTGGATGGGATCCGGTGACAGTGGGCTTGCAAAAGCTCTTTCTTGGGGGAAAAGAACGGTAGATATACGTGTTTATGGAGTTCAGCCTTCCCTTGCCGAAGGTGTTTATTTTGATGACTATTTAGGCGTTCAAGATGTTTTAAATACAACAATACTTTCTCCGCTTGAATTCCCAAGTGATATTTATTTTGGTTCAAGTGGTGAAGATGTAACTCGTATGCAAGGATATCTTAAAGATTGGGGCTATTTGCAAAGCGAAGCAAATGGATTCTATGGAAGCGACACGGCGCAAGCCATCTTTGAATTTCAAATGGACTTTAATATAGTAACAGGTCCGGACGAACTTGGTGCCGGGCACTTTGGCATAAATACTCGTAAAAAGTTTGATGCTTTAATTAAGAATGAAGATACGGCCACAGACACTATTCAGGCTCAAAAAGGTGAGGTCTTAATGGCAAAATATCCTGATCTTTATGAAAAAAAGACCTTGTTTGGAACTGCGCTTACACTTGGAGACAGTGGTGATACGGTTAGAATGCTACAAGAGGAACTTGTAAACTTAGGATATCTAAGAATTGCTCCAACAGGTTATTTTGGGGAAACAACCGTGCATGCTCTATATAAATACCAGCAATCAATCGGCTTGGTTGATTCCAAAGAAGATTCTGGAGCCGGATACCTTGGCCCAAATACTCGCAGTGCTTTAAATAAAATTCTAGAGAATCGCTACAGTGTAAAAAGCATGCTGGCCTTTGAGCGTGAAGAAGTCAGTTCTGGGCGCCACATTGTTGCGCTTCCAGATGAGGTGCTGGCTACACTTAAAAAAGATGAGGAGTAATTTTGATTTCTCGTTTGTCTTTGCCTAAATGAGTAAAGCGGATTTTTATGTGTGGGATAAGTAGCTCGTGCTCCATAAGTTCTGGCCATTCTATAACAATCGTTTTGTCGGTTTTTAGGTGCTCGCGCAGAAGTTCCGAGATTGATTCATCCGATTTTTCCAATCTGTAAAGATCGTAATGGATTAAATTTTCAAATTCCGACACGAAAGTAAAGGTTGGACTTTTGATTTTAGCTTTCGGTATGCCGAGGGCCCTGCCCAATCCTTTTACAAAAGTGGTTTTGCCGGCGCCCAAATCGCCATAAAGAAGCCAAAGCTTTCCTGCTCCAAATTTTTTAAATAGTTGAAAGGCAAGTTCTTCTGTTTCTTCTCCGCTTTTTGTGACGCCCGGGTCTTCCATTTTTTTCATTTTTTTGGTATAATTACAAGATTTATTTAAACAGAAACAAAGTTTATGCCAAAACTAAAATCTTTTCTACAAAATAAACATGCACGCCATTGGATTTATATTTTGGGGATTTTAGCGGTTTCCGTTTTTTCCGTTAATTTGCATGGGCAAACAGGTTTTTTGTTTGGCGCATTGTCTAACATTCCTGAACATGCAACTTTTGATGGTACTGTGATGCCGATTCAACAGACACCTGATTGGACTAATCTTACTTCAAGCGAGTACTCATATACTTACCAAGAGCTTTCTGCTTCAAAATTAGAAGATATCCCTGAATATCGCACGGATTATTTAGAATTCCCCTCTGAGGATTTAATTTGGGGAAACAGCGAGCATGATGTGATTCGAAATACAAAAATCACCTACCCGGTTCCTTATGCCGGCAACTATGAGCTTAATGATTGTGGTGAGGGCTGTGGAAGCCATCCTGCTGTAGATATTAAGACCTTAAAGGGCACACCGGTTTATGCAATTGCAAACGGGGTGGTCACAAGGGCTGGGACTTCCAGCGGATTTGGTACGACCATAGTACTTCAAACTAATGGAGTCCCGAATCCAATTAGCCCTTCGCAGACTACAACCATTTACTCAAGTTATTCTCATCTTTCCAAACTTTTTGTTACTGAGGGTGAAGTTGTAACAAAAGGTAGTGTTATAGGTGAGGTTGGAAATAGTGGAACGGCTACAACATACCACTTACATTTTCAGATTGATTCAAGCACAGCGCCTTGGCATCCATATTGGCCATTTACCACAGCGGAAGCTAGTGCTGCCGGATACGGTTTTTGGGATGCCGTAAGCCACGGGATTGGTCTCGACAATGTTTATAAATACACCTTTAATCCAATGGATTTTGTAAAAGACAATCTGGATGGAAGTGCAGTACTTGGGAATGCAGTTGTGGTAGAAAACAATACTGTAGATGCTGTAGAACCTGTGGAGACGGTTGAGATTGTAGATGTAATTGAGACTACGGACATCCCAGATGAACTTATTTCTTCTGTGGTTACACTTTCTTTTGATTCGATTCGAATAGAAACTCCATATTTTACTCAGCCTGGAGAGAATCCGGAAATAAAGATTGATTTGTTGGATAGCTATGAAAATATAGATACGGATGCAACTTTTGATGGAGAAATTACTCTTAGCGTTTCTGATGAGAGCGTAGGTAAGTTGAATCGTAATTCTATTACAAAAGCGGATTTTGAGGATGGAGTGGCTAATTTAAATTTATATGCAGATCATGATGGGACTACTGTAATAACTGCATCCATCTCCGGGATGAGTTATGTATCATCAGAAGTTTATGTAATTTCACAGATAGAACCTTTCGCAAAATTTGGAATTGCTCATGATGGATATTTTGTGCCAAATAAAGCGGAAACCATTCAAATTCAAGCGCTTACTTTAACTGGCAAGCCAACGCCAGGATTTTACAGCAATGGTAGCCTTGCAATTGATTTAGTAGAGGGAAGCGGTAGCTTTTCTAAAACAAGTTTTGATAAAAGAGACTTCCCTACCGGGATTGCCGAACTTAGTTTTACGGCAAGTAGCGATGACCCGGTCATCTTTAAAGTGACTTATGGCACAAAAATCACAGAAAGTGAGACTATGGAATCCAGGCTCTTTAATGATTTGGATGCTTCAAATGTTTACTATGATGCAGTCGCTTACTTATTTGATAAGGGTACCGTTCAAGGTTATCCGGATGGTACGTTTCAACCGGATAGAATAGTTTCACGTGTGGAATCTTTAAAACTCATCTTTAGTGGGCTTGATTCTGATTTAGATAGCGGGCTTACCGTTAATTTTACGGATACTCGTAATGGAGAATGGTATTCCGATTATTTGGCTACAGCTTATTCAATTGGGGTAATTGAGGGCTATAGCGATGGAAGCTTTAAACCATCTCAAGGTGTGAATCGAGTGGAATTTTTGAAAATGCTTTTTAACACGGTGGATATTACCGTTGATCCGATTGTAAGTGAGGATCCTTATCTGGATGTGGATAATCTAGCCTGGTATGCTCCATCTGTTGCCTACGCCAAAGAGAAAAATATATTTCCTATATCCGGCCAATATTTTGAGCCTTCTCTGCCAATGAGCCGTATTGAGGTGGCTGAAGTTATATACAGACTCATTACGGTAAGCCAAAATGACGACAGGGCTTATTCCGTGCTTTTAAGGCCGACAAATTAGCCTTTTTACGGGTTTAAAACGTGTTAGATTAAAAAACTGTCAATAAAACTGACAACAGATAATTTGTTATATTCTGTTTACATATTTATAAAATGTTGATTATGATTGGTTTTGTAAATAAAGTTTGCAATTGGAGAGTTGGTTTCTATAATCCCAATGTCAAATGGTTAATACTAACTTTACCTTAGACCGCAAGTTGAGTGCACAGGAACTTAAGATACGTGAACTCGTGCGGAATCTTTTGATAGTACTTTCGGATAAAGAGAGGTTCATAATAACAAATAGATTCGCCTTAGATACTCAAAAGAAATTAACTCTTGAGGAGATAGGCCAACATTTTGGAGTTACGCGTGAAAGGGTGCGTCAAATTGAGCAGACCGCCTTAAGTAAGTTGGAACGCAATGCGCAAAATACGAATATTAAAATCCTAACTGAGTTTGCCAAGGCTTTACTTGAGAAGGAGGGGCTTGTTGCAAGTGATGATCATTTTAAGGCGTTACTACTTAAGATATTGCCAAACATAACCGCGGAAGAAATCCAAGATTTACATTTAGCACTAAGTTTGGATAGCGGTATAACTTTTGAGCCTAATACTTTCCATTTCCATCCTTATTGGAGAATGAAAAGTTTCGATTCGAGTTTGGTGCAAAAAATAAGTACTGCCGGGTTAAAACAACTACAAAAATCAAAACATGTTATAGGGCCTGATGAACTTGCGAATACTATTAATTCCAGTTTGGGACTCAGCCTTCCCACCAGCTCCATTGTGAACGTTTTACGCATTACAAAAGAGTGCAAATTTACCGAGCTTGGGATAGGACTTTACAGCTGGAGGCACATACATCCAAGAACTCTTAAGGATAAAATCCTCTACATTTTCCAAAGAGAAAAAAAACCACTACATTTTGGAAAAATTTCAGATCTAATTCGCGGATCTTCTTTCGATCAAAAAGACGTTAATATTCAAGCTGTGCATAATGAACTGATCCGTAATGAAAGTTTTATTTTAATAGGCCGTGGGATATATGCATTAAAAGATTGGGGATATAAAACAGGTACGGTTTCCGATGTTATTTCCGAAATCCTTGCAGATGGGAAAGCCAAAACTCGTGAAGAAATCACAAAGGCAGTGCTTGAGCAAAGGCATGTAAAAACAATTACTATATATTTGAATCTTAAAAATAAGGCTCAGTTTGCACGTGTTGGACGTGATAAATACACTTTGGTTCGTTTTGCTTAACGCCTAGGCCCATTTGATTGAACAGCCCATTGAACTCGTTTGCTCCTGCTTGGCTTCTTTGCCGTCTAAAATGGCTATTATTGCCGACTTTAAGCCGTCAAAAGACCCGCGGTAGGCAAGTTTTTGATCCTTATTGTAAACAAAAAAATCCGGAGTGCAGACCGCCTGGTACGATGTGGCGACTTCTTGTCCTTCATCATACAGATATGGAAAAGTCTGACCTTTCTCAGTGGCATATTGCTTCATTTTTACAAAAGAATCTTCCGGGTAAAGTTGGTTTGCGTTTGAGTTTATACCTATAAATTGCACTTCTTTTGGCAGATGGTTCGAGAGTGCCACGAGCGGTTCCCATATTTTTTGAACGTATGGGCAATGATTGCACATAAAAATGATCACTAGAACTTTTGCTTCTTTATATTCCGCAAGAGAGTGGAATTTTTCATCAATCCCTTTTAACTTAAAATCATTCGCGGGCGAACCCAGCGGAACCATTTTAGAATATGTGAGCACCATAGATTGATACTGTAGCTATTAAAGATCCAATTCCTACCATAGCAATTACCGTAAGCGCAAACACGGTTGATTTTTTGACTTCTTTTGAAGCGAATATCATTACTATTCCCGCCTTTGAAAGTGTATTTACAATCACCACCATTATTATGGCGAACGAGGCAGTTATGTTTGCTATCGCCCCGCTACCACTTAGATTTGTCATTGATACTGTTATTGCATCCACGTCTACAATCCCAGAGAAAAAGGCTGTTAAATAAATTCCTTGGTCTCCAAAGTAAGTGCTCGCAAATTTAGATATAAAAAGCATGGCGCTAAAAAGCAAGCCAAATTGTATGGCGGATTTTAAGACGAAAGGACTTTTTAAATGAAGTTCATCCGGACTGATTAGGCCGGTTTTTTGCTTGTGCTTTTTTAACCAAAAATAGATGCAAAATAGTGCTCCGGTTCCCGCCATTGCAAGGAGTGGGGCCAGTAAAAACTTAAGTAAGTTTTGGTTTAATACCGTCACCGTTGTGAGTACGCGTAGGAACATTGCCGAAGATGCAATTATGATTCCAAGGACGAAAGAGTTAGCAATTTTAGTGCTTTTTTTGCTGAGACTGGAAAAGCTAACCGCAATCGCGGTGGAAGATATAAATCCTCCAAAAAAACCTCCGAGCCCTATCCCCTTTCTTGGCCCAATCAATTTTATTGCCACATAACTTGCAAAAGACATTGCGGATATTAAAGCTACAATCAGCCAAATTTCGTGAGGATTTAAAATATTGAGAGGCCCGTAAGTTTTGTCTGGCAAAAGTGGAAGAACCACGAATACCACTGCTATAAATTTAATTGTGTCGTAAAGTTCGTTTTTGCCAATTCTGTGCGCAAATTGGTGCAAGGGTTCCTTAAAATACAAAATCATAACCACAAAAAGCGTGATTACGGCCGCATACAAGGTTGAGCCCATAGCTATAAGTATTCCAATCAAGTAAGCAAAAAATCCTGCAATTTCTGTGGTTGCACCGGAATTTCTATTTTGATAGGAAGAAACAATGTAAGAAGCTATCAAAAGCAAAAGATAGCCTCCGGTTAAAACTGCAAAAAGCAGAGTTGAGCTAAAAAATAAACTATAGGCCAAGTAGCCCAAGATACTTACAAGGGCCATTGTTCGTATTCCGCCAAATTCGTGCTGATTAATCTCGTTATGATTTCGTTCACGCTCAAGACCAATCAAACTCCCCATTAATAAGGCAAGGCCTAAGTTCTGTAAAAATATCAATTCTGAGTTCATTGGTGGATTTGCATGCTTTATAATAGAAAAAACTTGTCTTTTGAGCAAGGTTCGCTAGAATACTCCCGCTACAATAGTTTTGGTCTTTTACAATATGGGCAAGTGGCGAAATGGTAGACGCGCTAGCTTGAGGGGCTAGTCCTGTATTTTTCGGGGTGGAGGTTCAAGTCCTCTCTTGCCCACCATACTCTGAACAGGACAAAGTCCTAGTTCAGAGCCCGCATTTTCCATCCCTTGCCAGTATTTTCACACCTTTATAAGGGCGCTTAGCTCAGTTGGTTAGAGCACCTCGTTTACACCGAGGGGGTCGAGAGTTCGAATCTCCCAGCGCCCACCATAATCAAAACAGGACAAAGTCCTAGTTTTGAAGTGTTTTTGTATTTGCATTCGTTTGATGGTCTGACGTATAATACTGTCAATGATACTATTTAAAGTACTATGAATAATTTTATCACTGCAAATGAGCTTAAAACAAAAGGCATCTCCGCCATATCGCCTTTTGCAAAAAAAGGTTGGGAAACTGTTGTAAAAGTTAGGGGTGTGGATACTTATGTCGTTTTATCTACCGAGTCTTTTAATCGTTTGCGTGAATGTGAGTTGGCCGTTGCCATTATGGAAGCGCAAAAAGACATCACAGATGGTAAATTCCATGATGATTCCGTTGAAGAACATTTAAAGCGTATTTCCAATGACTAGGTTAATATTCACAGAGACTTACGAAAAACGTGCAAAGAAATTCATCAAAAAGCATCCGGATTTACTTGATCAATATGGCAAGACTTTAAAGCTACTTTCTTTGGATCCGAATCATCCTGCACTAAGGCTACATAAATTGCACGGCAAACTCTCGTTGTTAAGTAGCGTTTCCATAAATTATGCCTACAGAATAGTTTTAATATTTCTCGTTAATAAGGATGAAATAACCCTAATAGATATAGGCAGGCACGATGAGGTTTATTGATCTGTTATTCCTCACTCTCTTTCGCCGTCTCGTTTTCTGCAAGGGTAAGTTCTACTGTAATGGTTTCGCCTGAGCGGTAAACTGCTAAAGTTATGGTTTCGCCAACGCTATATTCTGCGATTGCGTTTTGCAGATTGAATTCCCCATTTAGCTCTTTGCCATTCACGGAAAGAATAACGTCACCTTCTTTAAGGCCTGCTTTATCGGCAGGGCTACCTTCTACAACTGCCGTTCCGCTGTTTACATCGCCAATTACGTAAGCACCGTGGTCGACTCCTAAGTTTAAACGGGTTTGTACTTGTGCTGTAACCGGGACGTAGCGAACGCCTACAAAGGGCCTGACTATCCTTCCGTTATCTTGGTAAGACTTAAGTACCATTGCAATGTCGTTGGATGGAATGGCAAAACCGATTCCACTGGCTGTTGTGTCAATTGCTGTGTTCATGCCAATCACTTCCCCATTCAAATTAAGCAATGGGCCACCGCTATTACCTGGATTTATTGCTGCATCCGTTTGTATCAAATTGACTAAATTCTCTGCGCCAAAACCCGTTCCACTAGCCACGATTTGGCGATCTTTGGCAGAAATGATCCCTGCAGTTGTGGTATTTTCGTATTCACCAAGAGCATTCCCAATGGCAAGAACGGGATCGCCAACATTTATGTTTTCCGAGTCGCCAAATGCAATTGTTGGCAAATCACCGATTCTTTCATCCTCACCGGTGATTTGGAGTATTGCGATGTCATTTAAAGTGTCTTTTGCGAGCACTTCGGCGGGAAGCTCCGTATCGTCATCCAAAATCACAACATACTCGGCAGTTTCATCAGAAACTACGTGCTTATTGGTTATCACAAGCCCATCCGCAGTCATTATGAATCCTGTTCCGCTACTTACCTCAGAAAGATTTTTCTCACCGTCTTGGGTGGAATCATCCGAATTGTTTTGGTCTCCACCATTTGTATTTGGAACTGTAAATCCAAAAGGATTAATTGAGTATTGGTTGTAATATTCCGTTAAGTCCTTCATTGCCACAACTGAGACAACGGCCGGCGAGGCTTTTGCTACCACCTCTTTGTACGAGCCATTATCAAAATTGATTACAGTTTCGCCCGTATTTGAGCCTTGATCCGGCATACCGATTAAAACCGCAAAACCGGTAAGTCCGCCACCAATTGCTCCAAAAATAAGGCTTATAAATGAGATTAAAAGTGTGGTTTTTGTAAAAAGTTTTTGCATACGTGGTTGGTTAGGCCGGAAAATTTTAACATTAATTTTGTCTTTACAAAAGGGTATAAAATTCGGCATAGTTCGTGCGGTTCCCTATGCAAAAAAAAGACTTACGAGTTCACTTGCGTGAAAAGCGCAAAGCAATTCAGCCTGCACTACGAGCTGAAAAAAGCAAAAAGATTGCAGAGATTTTCCTTAAATTAAAAGAAGTGACGGATGCGAATAGCATCCTTTTTTATGTATCTAAGGCGGATGAAGTAGAAACCCATGATCTTATTAAGGATTGCATTAAACGTGGCGTAAAGGTTTTTGTGCCAAAAGTTAACGGAGAAGAATTACTTATTTGCCCAATTTTAAATTTTGACGAGTTGAGTCTTGGAGCTTATGGGCTTTTGGAGCCTTGTTCTATCGCGAATACTGCGCATCCAAAAGATATTGATTTGATTGTGGTACCCGGAATTGGATTTGATAAAAATGGCAATCGCATTGGTTCCGGTAAAGGTTTTTATGACAAGCTTCTAAAAGACACACGTGGGCAAAAAATCGGATTTGCCTTTAGCGAGCAAATTGTGGACGCGTTGCCTAACGAGGAGCACGATGTTCCCCTCGACCTAATCGTTACAGATTCTTTAATTATTCATTCCTAACCCCACCTTAAAATGGTACACCCGCAAATCCTGAAAAATTGGGAACTACTCGCCCAAAATGACCCGGAAATTTACAACGCAATCTGTGGAGAAGAAAAGCGTGAAACTGAAGGGATAGAATTGATTCCATCTGAAAATTACACCTATCCGGAAGTTTTGGCGGCCAATGGAAGTGTGCTTACAAATAAATATGCGGAAGGATACCCAGGCAAACGTTATTATGGTGGGCAAACTTACACGGATATTGTGGAAAGTCTTGCAATCGAGCGTGCAAAAAAACTTTTTAGATGCGACCACGCAAATGTGCAACCGCTTTCCGGTTCGCCAATGAATCAAGCAGTTTATTTTGCATTTTTAAAGCCAGGCGATACAGTACTCGGAATGGATTTAAGCCATGGTGGTCACTTAACTCATGGTCATCCGGTTTCCCATATGGGAAAAATCTTCAACTTTGTGCGCTACAAAACAATTCCGGAAGAAAACGGTAGAATTGATTTTGATGAGCTGATGAGATTGGCGCTTGAACATAAGCCAAAAATCATTTTGTGTGGCTATACTTCTTATCCACGTGATTTGGATTACGCGGAATTTAAAAAAGTTGCGGATGCAGTCGGCGCAATAACCATGGCAGATGTGGCTCACATTGGAGGATTGATTGCTGGTGGCGCTATGAGAAATCCTTTCGACTTCGGCTTTGATATTGTTACGACTACAACTCACAAAAGTTTACGTGGCCCACGCGGAGGAATGATTTTGTGTAAGGCTGAGTATGCAAGCATTATAGATAAGTCTGTTTTCCCTGGATTACAAGGTGGCCCACACATGCAAACCATTGCTTCTATTGCGGTTACTTTGGGCAAAGCGCTTGAGCCTGAGTTTAAAGAATATGCAAGCCAAATACTTAAAAATGCAAAGGCCTTAGCTGAAACTCTTATGGCTGGTGGAATCAAATTAATTACAAACGGAACGGATAACCACATGATGGTTATGGATACAGTTACAAGCATGGGAATTGATGGAACAACTGCAGAACATCTGCTTGATCGCGTTGGGCTTACAACAAACAAACAAGTCATTCCGGATGATCCAAATCCACCTCTTAAGCCAAGTGGAGTTAGGCTTGGAACTCCTGCGGCTACAACTCGTGGCATGAAGGAAGAGGAAATGAAAATGATTGGCGAATGGATTGTTAAAACGCTAAAAAATAGCGCCGATGAAACAATGCTTGATCAAATCCATAGCGAGGTTACCGCTATGTGCAAGAAATTCCCTGTACCGGGAGTAAGCGCAATTTAGCCTTTTCTTTTCATTACAACCAGCGTGATGTCGTCGAGGTGATCTTGATCGCCTATGAATTGCATTACGTCAGAAAAGAGGGCATTCTTGATTGCTTCGGCTGTGAGCAAATCGTCACCGGCTTGCTGTGTAATACGCTTTAGACGTTGCATGCCGTATTGTTCGTTTTTGGCATCGCGGGCTTCCGGAATTCCATCGCTATACATAATCACAATGTCGTTTGGTTTTAAATTGAGGACTTGTTCTTGCAGATTTTTGAGTTCGTCGGCAAGGCCAAGTGCCATACCGGGTAAGTGTATTTCCATTACTTTTTTATTTTCGGCATCGTAATAAAGCAAAGGCAAATGACCCAAATTTACATATTTTAAAGTCTTATCTTTTTCGTTCCATTCAGTTAGCGCCATTGTCATGAACATGGTATTTGAGGATTTTTTTTGAATTACGCTGTTTATGCGACTTGCGATTTCTTTTAAATCTGTCTCGCCACGGAGGGCGTAAAGCAAACCGTTTGCAATGGAAGAAATAATTCCCGCAGGAACTCCATGACCGCTAACATCGCCTAAATAAATAAGATGATCGCCATCATCCATTTGAATAAAATCAAAGGCGTCTCCTCCAATTTCCGTTGCCGGGTGAAGACCTCCTGTTACATCTAAGCTTTCTAAATCCAATCTGCCTTTTGGCAATAAATCATTTTGAATTTTTGAAGCCAATTCAAGTTCTTTTGTTACGCGCTCTTTATAAAGTTTTACTTCAAGTGAAGCTGCGAGATCTTTTGCCATTTGGTTAAAAGTTTCTGCAAGTACTCCGATTTCATCTTTTGTCTTTGCAATAACTTGAGTCCCAAAATCGCCTGATGCAATTCTGAGCGCACCCTCGGTTAAAGCCTTTAGTGGATTTGTTATGCTAACTGCGAGCATGAAAGAAATCATTAAGGTCAAAAGCGTTCCGATACCTGCGATTACCCCAATTTGGATTTTGGCTTCTCTTAAACGCTCATCCATGAGTTCGTAAGAAACTGTGTATGAAACGGCGTAAGCGTTTTGATAAGGCACTATTATGTCAACTACTCGGTCGGTAAGCGCCGGACTCTCTACAGATTTTTCATTAAAGTCCACGTAAGAGACGTTTTTATTCTCATCAACTTTTAGATATAGGATTCTGCCATTTTGGTAGAGCACAGAGCTTTTGTTGGATTGTATGCGGTCTGAAGTTTCTTGGTCCGTTACTGTTCTTAATCCGTCACTGTAACGCTCGATTTTTTCTTGGATTGAATCGTAAAGAATTACACCGCTGTAACTGGTGATAGATATATTGGGAACGTCTTCATTCTTTCTTAAGATTCCGGAAATTTCACGGCTAAACGGCAAAAAATTGCCCGGCTCCAGGTATGCTGTGTAATTTTCCATTACCTTGCTTACCGTTAAACTGGCAAAATTCTGTGTACTGGTTGAGATGTCTTGAGAGAGTTCTTCCGTTTTTGCGTTAACTAAAAACATACCAAGTGCCAAGAACAGGACTACAGTTAGAGTCCCAAATGCCAGGGTGAATTTTGCTTTTAGTGACCGGATCATCCGCTTTAAGCTAAAAATATCTTATTATTCTACCATATTTTTAAAGATATCTGAAGCCCAAATCTGACCATCCAAACGTACCGGCCAAACGAGATCTTTACTTACCGCATAAAGATTTTTTGATTCAAAAAGCGGAATTATAATATTTTCAGCTAAAACTTCTTCTGAGATTTGGTTCAAGAGTGAACTTCTTTCCGCAAGCGAATCCACTGAGATTGATTCTTCTATTTTTTGATCTACATCTGTATTTGAATAAGAAATTCCATTAAAAGATCCGTAAGAGCCCGTGCGTGTATGGACTACGGATTCAAAAAAATCAGAAAGATCCGCAAGGTCGTATTTCCATCCAAAAAAGTATGCATCGGAAGCCCCCAGTAAAATTTTATTTTCCAAATCTACGGACTCCAAAACGTTTACAGTTACGTTAATATCTATTTTGGCTAAATCATTCTGAATAGCTTCGGCAAGCGAACTTAAACCTTCCGGAACGTCAAGCGTTATATCCACATTGCCCTCAATATTTGCACGATAAGTTTTTGCCAAATCGATGTTTTGCTCACGCTCTTTTGAACCTTTCACGTAGCCAAAAATTCCGGTAGCCGAATACTGCGAGGTTTCCTCTAAATATCCTCCGCCCAAAAGCGTGGCATAATCTGTATCTATGGCTAGGCCAACCGATTTACGCAAGGATTCGTCTGCAAGAATTCCACCTGTATTCAGCATTAAAAAGCTCACCTCCAAACTTGGGAATTCCTCCACGGTTATACCAGCATTTTTTAATGTATCGACTTCTTGTGGTGGTACATTTGCTAGCATATCTACCTGGCCTTTAATCATGGCAGAAACGCGCTCGTTTGGAGATGCGATGTAGATTAAATTTGCCGTTTCAAAATATGGCAGTGGGCCCCAATAATCCGGGAATCGCTCCAAAGTGAGAGTGTTTTCTGTGAAAGTTTTCGCCCTATATGCACCTGTCCCAACGGGCACGTCAAAAGACGTATAATCTTTTGGAAGCATATAAACGTAAGTAAGCCTGTTTAGGAGTAGTGGATCCGGGTGAATGGTGGCGATTTTGATTCTCGAAGCGTCGATTTCTTCCACGGATGAAATGTTTGAAAGCAATGCACTTAAATCCGATTTGTATTCAGAACGAGCCAAATTTATTGAGTAAATGGCGTCTTTAGCATCAAAAGCACTGCCATCTTGGAATAAAACCCCATCTCGTAAATGGAACTCCCAAGTTAAGTCATCAGGCCTTCCCCAAGAAACGGCCAAACTGCTTTCTGTGTTAAAAGTGCTATCAAAGCGAACTAGCGACTCATAAATATTCGATAAATATTTGCGATTTGTAGCCCCATAATTTAATGGCGAATAGCTGGAGATTGGCTCTGCGTAGGCGATTGTGACTGCACCTGTAGAATTGTTTTGCTTGTCGCCAAAAAAAGGTACTTGGCAAGAAGTTAAAAATATCAAGCTTATTATTTGAAACGTTGTAATTGTTTTACTACCTAAGTTTGACATCTTTTATTGTTTTACAAGATTTTAGTCTTCCTTCCTAAGTACCGCAAGGAAGGCTTGTTGTGGGACTTCCACTTTGCCGAACATTTTCATGCGTTTTTTTCCTTTCTTTTGCTTGTCGAGTAGCTTGTTTTTTCTGGACACATCGCCTCCGTAAAGATAGCCTGTTACATCTTTTCTGTAAGCAGCAATCGTCTCACGCGCTAGGATTTTTGCACCTACTGCGGCCTGTAATGGAATCTCAAACTGCGCACGAGGAATTATATTTTTTAAACGTTTACAAACCTGCCCTCCGTGGTAGAAAGCTTCGCTTCTGTGAATTATTATCGATAAAGCATCAAGCTTTTCGTGATTGACCAAAATGTCCAATCTAACCAAATCGCCAGCCCTGTATTCTAAAAACTCATAACTCATGGAGGCATAGCCGGAAGAAATACTTTTCAATTCGTCATAAAAATCAACCACAATTGAGGCCATTGGAACTTCATAATGCAAATTCACGCGTTTTTCATCCAGATAAGTTACATTTCTTGATATACCACGACGATCTTGCAACATTTGCATAAGGGCTCCTATATAATCTTTTGGTGCGAGAATTTCCACCTTCATAAAGGGCTCGCGAATTTCTTTGACCGAAATAATGTCCGGCAATTCCGATGGATTCGAGATCAACAAAACTTCTCCATCGTTCTTAAGCACCTCGTAAGAAACGCTTGGGGCCGTTACAATTAGGTGCAAATTATATTCGCGCTCAAGGCGTTCTTGCACTATATCCATGTGCAGTAGTCCCAAGAATCCACAACGAAATCCATGCCCGAGTGCACCGGAATGTTCAGGCTCAAAAGTAAGTGCTGAATCGTTAAGGCTCAATTTGTCTAACGCATCTCTGAGAAGCGGGTAGTCTTCGCCATCTATACAAAAAACACCTGCAAAAACGAATGGGATTACTTTTTTATATCCTGGTAGCGGAATCGGTTTCATCTCGTCACGCAAGTGCCAATTTTCATGCCTCCAAATAGTGTCTCCAACACTGGCGTCTGCAACAGATTTCATCCCCGTAACCACATAGCCAACTTCACCTGCAAAGATTTCTGGCAGTGGCATGTATTTTGGCTTAAAACAGCCAACCTCCATAACCTCGGTTTCCGCTTTTGTATTTAAGAATCTTACTTTTTGTCCGCGTTTTAGTGAGCCCTGTTTAAGCCTTACGTGAGCCACAATCCCCTTGTATGGATCATATACTGAATCAAAAACAAGAGCGCGGGTCTCTTGGCTGTCCCCAGGTGCTTTTGGAGGAGGTATTTTCTCTACAACCATGTCCAAAAGTTTTGCAACATTTGTACCGTCTTTTGCGGAAATACACAAAATTTCTTCCCGGGGGATGCCGAGTGCATTTTCTATTTCTTTTGCGCATTCTTCAACGTTTGCAGCCGGCAAATCAATCTTATTTAAGACCGGAATGATCTCCAAATTATTTTCCATTGCCATGTAACAGTTCGCGAGGGTTTGAGCTTGTATTCCTTGTGTTGCGTCAACAACCAAAATGGCTCCTTCACAAGCTGCAAGTGAGCGAGAAACCTCGTAACTAAAGTCCACGTGGCCTGGGGTGTCTATGAGATTCAATTGATATTCTTGGCCTTTGTAGCGGTAGTTCATGCGTACCGGTTGCAACTTGATTGTAATCCCGCGCTCCTGTTCCAAATCCATAGTATCCAGCATTTGCCCGTGCTTCATTTCCCTTTGCGTGAGAGTCCCTGTGATCTCCAAAAAACGATCGGCCAAAGTGGATTTTCCGTGATCAATGTGCGCTATGATGCAAAAATTGCGAATCAAATTCATACGGATGAGAGGATACCAGGTTTGCCTCCTTGAAAAAAGGGGCTTTATATGGTACAATTCATAGATTTATGCAATATAAAATCCCACAAAACGTTCAGATTGAAGATAAAATAGTAGGCCCGTTAACCTTAAAACAGTTGATTGTTTTAGGTGTTGGCGGAGGGTTTAGTTATGTGATTTATGTTACTCTTGCAAAGACTTATTACTGGCAAGTCTGGCTGATACCGGTTGCAATACCTGCAATTTTGACTCTTTTGATAACATTTGTAAAAATAGGCGGAATACCTTTTGGAAAGTGGTGTTTCTTAATGATTGAGTATTTTGTTAATCCTAAAAAGAGAACTTTTGTTATGGGCGGTGCGGATAACTATTCTGTTACCTTGTTTGCAGAAAAACCAAAAGCGGTGCAAACTAACACAGAAGTAGAGGACAAGATGCTACGCGACAGAGAACGTTTACTTAAAATTGGCGAAATCAGTAAGGTTCTTGATTCTTATGGTAAAACTCAAAAAGCATAAACATGACAGAAAACTCCACCCAAAATTCGGTTAAAAGTGGCAAAAAAGATAAAAAGCTAAGTACTCAGCTATATCTTAAAGTTGCCGAAATTAGAGATGATACCGCCGTGCTTAAAAATGGGGGGCTTAGAGTTGTACTTAAAACTTCCAGCGTTAATCTAAATCTTAAATCGGAGGAGGAGCAGAATGCTGTGATTTATTCTTATCAAAACTTTTTGAATGCACTTGAGTTCCCAATACAGATTGTGGTTCGCAGTAAAAAGCTGGATCTTGAAAATTATATAGAAAAATTAAAGAAAATCGGGGTTAAGCAAACAAATCCGCTACTTCAAAAGCAAACTTTTGAATATATTGAATATGTTAGTCGTCTTGTGGAATATGCAGATATTATGCAAAAAGAGTTTTACGTTGTGATTCCTCAGGATCCTTATGGACAAGAGCGCAGATCGTTTTTAAAAAGTTTTATTGAAATGATTTTCCCCGCAGATAGTGTTGCTAATATTAAGAAACGCCATGCGCAATTTGAGGAGCTCAAAAAACGCCTCATGCAACGTGTGAACACTGTGCAAAGCGGTCTTGAAAGTTGCGGACTTAGAGTCCAACAATTAGATACCGAAGAACTTATTGAACTGTTTTATGAAACGTACAATCCTTTGACCTCACGCAGTCAGCGTGTGGGGCCGGATGACAAACTTGCTCTGGAGCAAGATGAGAATGATAAAGATAATTTAGATACAAAAAAAGCGGCTTAGTCTAGGCATCGACCTACTCTCCCGCGATTGATACCGCAGTACTATCGGCGATGAAGGGCTTAACTGCTGTGTTCGGAATGGGAACAGGTGTACCCCCTTCTCTGTAGATACCTAGACTAAACCGCTTTGGTTTAGTTTAACAAATTTGTTTGGTTTTCGGAAAGCATTATGTAAAAGAACTTATTGTGCAATAGCTATAATCTCGAAAGTTTATTAGACCTCGCGATTAGGATTTTATCCTATCACGAGTGGCTCTCAGATTGCCATGAAAGAATCGGAAGAAGACGTTAATAACATCAAAGACCTATTAGTACCACTCGGCTGAACACATCACTGTGCGTACACCTGTGGCCTATCAACCTTGTTGTCTTCAAGGAGGTTCATGGGGAAAATTTTCTTAGGACTGGCTTCCCGCTTAGATGCTTTCAGCGGTTATCCAGACCGAACATAGCTACCCTGCCATGCCGCTGACGCGACAACAGGTACACTAGAGGTTCGTTCATCCCGGTCCTCTCGTACTAGGGACAAATTCCTTCAATTTTCCTACAGATATGGAGGATAGAGGCCAAACTGTCTCACGACGTTTTGAACCCAGCTCGCGTGCCGCTTTAATTGGCGAACAGCCAAACCCTTGGGAGCTTCTCCACCCCCAGGATGCGACGAGCCGACATCGAGGTGCCGAACCTGGTCGTCGATGTGGACTCTTGGACCAGACTAGCCTGTTATCCCCGGCGTAACTTTTATCCGTTGAGCGATACCCCACCCACATGGTGGTACCGGATCATTTTCACCGACTTTCGTCCCTGCTCGGCTTGTAGGCCTTGCAGTCAAGCCAACTTGTGCGAATACACGACGTGACCGGTTTCCATCCGGTCTTAGGGAACCAATTGCGCGCCTCCGTTACTCTTTAGGAGGCAACCGCCCCAGTTAAACTACCCATCAAACACTGTTCCCCAATTAAAATGGGGTTAGATTCTAAACAAGACAAGGGTGGTATCTCACCGTTGGCTCCACTCCGACTAACGTCGAAGCTTCAACGCCTCCCACCTATCCTGCACAAGTTATGCCCAGAATCAATGTTAGACTATAGTAAAGCTGCACAGGGTCTTTTCGTCCTTCCATATCTAATGGGCATTTTTACCCGTATTGTAATTTCACCGGGTCTGCGCTCGAGACAGTACTCCCATCATTACTCCATTCGTGCGGGTCGGAACTTACCCGACAAGGAATTTCGCTACCTTAGGACCGTTATAGTTACGGCCGCCGTTCACCAGGGCTTAGATTCAGAGCATACACCCCTCCTCTTGACCTTCTGGCACTGGGCAGGAGTCAGCCCGTATACATCGTCTTACGACTTTGCACGGACCTGTGTTTTTGATAAACAGTTGCAGGAGTTCATTAGCTGCGGCCTACACCTGATTGATATAATCTCACGGTATTGGCAAGGCTTATCCCGAAGTTACGCCTGCTGTTTTGCCGAGTTCCTTAAGCGCAGTTATCCCGATCACCTTGGTCTACTCGACCTGTCCACCAGCGTTGGTTTGCGGTACGGTATGATGCAATTCTCGAAACGAGGATTTTCTCGTCCGCTGAACTCACTCGAATTAGTCCCTTGCGGAACCTTTACATAACGCTTCGCGAACCCATACGGATTTACCTATATGAGTATAAGCTTGGCGCTTGTACGCAAATTCATTTATGCGCTCGAATTATCCTGCGGCGTCCCCCCTTTTCTAGCGCCACGTTCATTTGAAATGTTTCTCCTCATAATCCCGAAGGACTACAAATTGAAATAAATCGCATTCCAGTTTTGCTTGGGCGACTTGCATCATGTTCAGGGATATTAACCTGAATTCCATCGGTTATCGGCTTTCGCCTAAACCTTAGGACCGACTAACCCCAAGTCGATTAACGTAGCTTGGGAAACCTTGGACTTTCGGTGTCAAAGTTTTTCACTATGATAACGTTACTTATGCCAACATTTGCACTTCCCAACGCTCCACCGGACTTTACAATCCGACTTCACAGCAGATGGGAACGCTCTTCTACCATATATATAAATATATATTCGCGTCTTCGGTTAGAGGTATGAGACCCGTTACATCTTCGGCGCAAGGACGCATAGACCAGTGAGCTGTTACGCACTCTTTAAAGGAATGGCTGCTTCTAAGCCAACCTCCTGGTTGTATACGCATCCTCACATCCTTTACCACTAAACCTCTATTAGGGACCTTAGACGACGATCTGGGCTGTTACCCTTTTGACGATGGCACTTAGCTGTCACCGTCTGACTCCCATACAACAGATTGGTATTCGGAGTTTATCTAGGTTTGGTAGACGGATTTTGCCCCCTAGCCTAAATAGTGCTCTACCCCCAATCCTTAAACGTATGAGGCTAGCCCTAAAGCTATTTCGAAGAGAACCAGCTATCTCGGAGTTCGATGAGAATTTCTCTCCTACCCACAAGTCATCCACCGCTCTTGCAACAACGGTTGGTTCGGACCTCCAATAGGTTTTACCCTATTTTCATCCTGCTCATGGGTAGCTCACCCCGTTTCGGGTCTAGTGCATGGTACTTAGCGCCTGTTAAGACTCGCTTTCGCTACGCCTCCGGGTATAAAACCCCTTAAGCTTGCACCATACAGCTAACTCGTTGGCCCGTTCTACAAAAAGTAGGCCGTCACCGAATAAATCGGCTCCGACTCATTTTTAGCAAAGAATTTCAGGTACTATTTCACTCCCCTTACCGGGGTACTTTTCACCTTTCCCTCATGGTACTAGTTCACTATCGATCTCAAAATCTATTTAGCCTTAGGAGGTGGTCCTCCCAGATTCAGGCCGGATTTCACGTGTCCGACCCTACTCAGGAACACTCTGGAGTTCTTCCCTATTTTCGCCGACGGGACTGTCACCCTCTTTGGTCGCCCTTTCCAGGGACGTTTGGCTAATAGGAGAAGACCTCGTATTGAGGTCCTACAACCCCCTACCCCGAAGGGTAAGGTTTGGGCTGTTCCCGGTTCGCTCGCCACTACTACGGGAATCTCTGTATTGATTTCTTTTATCCAGGGTACTGAGATGTTTCAGTTCCCCTAGTTTCTGTCTCTTTCGAGACTATCCGACATTACTCGGATAAGGTTTCCCCATTCGGAAATCTCCGGGTCAAAGCTTGCTTAGCAGCTCGCCGAAGCTTATCGCAGCTGGCCGCGTCCTTCTTCAGGATTTTGAGTCAAGGCATCCATTCTTTGCTATTTTTACAATGTTATAACGTCATCTTCCATTTTCTTTTATGGCAATTTGAAAGAATAAACTTTTGATTGATAACTATTTTAATAAAATTACAATAAATTACTTTTTACTATAATGCTTTTACTGATCATTTTTTTGGTTGATTTATGATCAGCTCCGAATTATCAAGGAACAAAAAGGGCGTATGTCATCCATACACCCCAGAAACCCAAACGGCCTCAATAGACCTTAACGTTTGAATCTTTGGAGTATTTGGATAAGAATCATTCAGGGAGAAAAAGTACAACCTAACTTTGTAGGCCGGGTCATTATAGGAAGCACCCTACCTTACGTCAATAGGATTTTTTAGGTAATTTTTTATGGAGCGCAATAAAGAGTATTTACAGGTAGATTTTTATTTTTGTGCCGGATCCTTAGCTACAATTGTGATGACATCTTCACCAGCAAGGTCTTCTTCTTGATTGAATGGCACTCTGACCGGACCCGTTGAGAGGAATGGGATTACTAATGGGTCATTATCCCTACCTATTGGGATAGAGAACGGTACCCCTACAAAGGTAGCGCTACTTCCATCATGCTCTGTAAGCATAATGGTTAGCGGAATCCGACCTGAAGCCCTCCCAAATGCAATGTAGCCACTTAGTTCTGTAGTACTGCCTTGTACAAGGCGTTTAGCCTTACAATATTGACGACTTTCATCTGTAAAGCCATCATGATTCAGCCTTGGTGTGCGGTCTTTTTCTATAAAGTCATCTAGTCCATCCCTTCCTTCCTCCCTACACTTAGTATCTGCCTTCTCATCTAGGTCTACTACCATTTTTGCCGTGGTGCCTGAGATTATGTTTGGTAAGAATTGCGCCACCGCGTCATTTGTTATTTCTACTGAAGCACCAACACTAGCCGATACGAGAGCCAAAGCCAAAAGAGCAGGTCGAAGAGTACTATTATGTAGAAGCCTCGCCATTTTACCTTGTTGAGGGTGCCTTGGTTGCTCTTCTGAGAATAAATCTTCAGTACCTAACTCCATACTAAAATTTAAAAAGGCCTAACCATAGCAAATCTTTCAATTTTGTCAAGCGGTTTGTGTTTGTTTAGGTTTTTATACCAAGGAGCCAAAGGTGCCTACCGTAAAGCTTTGGAGAGTGCCGGTTGCCCACATTAATGAAAGAATGAAAGTGGCGACTCCTATTATAATAAAGAGAGTCCATGTGCCACCCGGGCCCAAATATCTTTCTGCAAAGCCAATATCGCCCGTAAAATCTTTAATACGTGCGCGGAAGAGTAAAATCAAAAATCCAACCGCCATCCCCAATAGTCCTTGAATTATTTGCATGAGGGAGCTTTAAATTGCTCTAATTATCGATTAAGGCGCTTTTAAACGCAATGCTGATTTTTTTAATTGATTTTTAGGAGCGCTGAATGGTATAAGTTCCTCGCTTTCACTTTTTGGAAGTATTCATTGTTTGGGGCTGTAGCTCAGTTGGTTAGAGCGCCTCGCTTGCACCGAGGAGGTCAGGAGTTCGACTCTCCTCAGCTCCACCAAACTCTGAACGGAATAAAATTCCAGTTCAGAGAACTGTATTTCGTTTTCCGGTCTGCATTTTCTTTTTTAAGGGCGATTAGCTCAGCTGGTTAGAGCGCGACACTGATAATGTCGAGGTCCCAAGTTCAAGTCTTGGATCGCCCACCATGTTTTGGCGTGGGGTCTTATTGCTCTGGATGGCACGCAGTTAAGATTGGTTGCAATTAAACAACGCTTGTTAAAAGTGGTTTAAGCATTTTAATTTTCGGGTATTAAAACGTAGTATACGTTGCCGGACATCCCTGTTCTCGCTTCTAGCCTTTGTTGGATGCCATCTAAATTCACTTTGTATCTTTCTATAACATCTCCAAATCTCCAGTCTGTAGATTGTAGTACTTCTGAACGTGCCGTGGAACGTACTAAGGAAAGTGTTTGACCTCCTTCAGTATTAATCTCGCCTGGGTATACTATACCTGTCCACATTTTAGTCGATATGGTAAAGCCATCTTTTTCTGGAATGAATTCAGCAGAAACAGGTGCACGCCGAGCGATTTTATTTTCTCTACTTTCCTCCCGATAAAATTCCGCTAAAGTGAATAAAGCACCTGCGCCCATCAACCCCTTTAAAGCTGCTTTTGCAGGAAAGCGCTTGGCATTTTCCAAAAAATCATCAAAAGTTACTCGTTCATCTCCCGCTTTTGATGTATTGCCTCTAAAACTCATACTTACATTTCTCCAGCCCTCAGGCTCACTTCCTGTTTCTTGTGCGAAATTGATAAGCCCTTGTAAATATTCTTGTATCATAGGCCCTTGCGGAAGTGCCTCCTGGTGATCTATTAAGGCCCATCCAAGGCGATCATAGAAAACTGGTGAGGCTAAAAGACTATTAGAATGCTCGTAGCTAGTGGTAACCTCTTCGGGTATATATAGGCATCTATCCCAGCCCTCCCCCCACCTATCCTGCCTATTCCACTTCTCAGTACGATGTGTTTGGCATGCTGGTTCTAAATAGGGTAGATTCTCGGCATATTTGGCTCTTGCGATCTCACGTGCGGATAAGAGAGCCCCTCTCAAGTCTGGGGACTCCTTAACTCGTCCTTCTGACTCACGTTCCCTTAACAATGTTTCTACTCGCGAGGCCAGCCTAACTATTGTGGCGTTAAGACCGACTGAAGGCTCAAATGCAGGTTTTAATTGCTCTATTACGTATTTCCTAGCGGAGTCTTCTTTGCCCATAAAGTGTTTTTTTAAAAAGGAGTGAGTTTCACATTCAAACGTTCTTTTGTCAAGAGGCGCCGGCTAATTTGGTGGGTTAAGCACTTTCCTTAGAGCGAGTACTGCTGAGGCTAATGCATCTCTTAGCTCTGGATTATTGCCACTGCCCCACATCCCCAGTAGTTCACGTATTGATTTCAGAGCGTCTTTAAGCTCTAACTCGTTAGGTCCAGATGTAGATTCCACTCGATTTTTAAGATCGAGTCCACACTGCTCCAAAAATGATCTGTGAATTTTATCTATCTTTAGGGCCAGACCTTCTACAGATAAGTTTGAAATAAACGCTTCTAGATCTCTTTGGGAATTCCTTTCATCATATATCTTGCTCATTGGTTTTAGGTTTTTTAATCTGCCATGCAATTTGTGATTTAAAAAAATAACTGCTCCCCAAGCACGTCACTGGGCGTATGCGGTTCCTGAATTCTTCCGGATTTGCCACTACCACGAAAGTCTTGTGAAAGACGATTTTGAAATAATGGCAAGCCCGCCGTATCATCGGCCATTCCGGTTCGCGGTCGCCTTAATGGACACTCCGGTTCTAGAATAGGATTTTTCATGGCGCTTTTGTACTTGCACAAGATTAACAAATGGCTAAGGCAAAAGCAATGTGGGTGCTAAGAGAGAGATGGATTTGGTCGCGGATTTATGGTAGAATTATGCGATTTAAATTTATGTTTAATGGATGTTGCCTCACGTACTGAAAAGCTTACTGAGTTAGGTTCCTTGCTCGAGCACATACCAAATGCCGGGAATGGCGATTTGACCGCACTGCATGGATTCATGTCCGGGGTGAAACCAGCTAGCCAGTTACCTGCGCACATTGATGCTAAAACCGCAGATTCTTTTTTACCTACATTAAGGTCTTGCGTACCAGATACGACGTTGAAACTTGTATCTTACAAGGGGGCTGAAATTTATCTTGCTTATTCGCCTTCGGCTATTTTACAAAGGATGCGTAGTGAACCGCATGCGGTCGCATGGCTTGGTATTGGGGATGATTCAGTCGAGCAAATTATAGAAAAAATGCATTCAAATCCGCAAGTTGAGGGGTTTGTTCTCGGATTTCCTGAGGAGGCTTTAATTTCCTGGCAACGAATAAACGAAATACATTCCAGATCACCAAGTTTTGAACGACTGATTAGCGATGATTCTATACTTCCTGACTTGACCCCTGAGGAAGCAGAAAAACTTCTTGCACTTAGGAGAAGATATTCCCAATTCCCGCACACTTTAGATATTTATGCTTTTTTTGGATTACCTAACATACGTCCGTTTATTGAAGGCCTCTACAGAAAGTATAGTCAGTTATCTGACGATGAAATAAATTTCATTTTCAGTTTCCGTGGCGTCCATACAGATTATATGAACTATAACGTATCGTCGGTTGTCGAGCGAGAATTAGCTACCACGAAGGATCGCGCTAAAAAGGCACCAGTTTTTTGTTAAAGGAATTGGAGATTTTGTTTTAGGGTAAGGCTAAAAGAGGTGTTAAATTTTGAAGAACCAACTTTAAAACCAACACATTTTAGCCATGTAT